>Ga0210247_100436_pt1 | contig 39448 bp, 34 predicted proteins | sample ChrtobMetP3_16mM_FD_155449 | JGI IMG/M metagenome (GOLD analysis project Ga0210247, IMG submission 155449) | Chrysochromulina tobin associated microbial communities from unialgal haptophyte culture, Seattle, Washington, United States - P3_16mM | ecosystem: Host-associated > Algae > Haptophytes >... | reverse complement strand
GGGTGGTGACGGTGGCGGTGAGGGCGGAGGCGGCGATGGCGGTGGGCTCGGCGGTGGCGGTGACGGCGGTGGGGACGGAGGCGGCGGCGACGGTGGAGGGCTTGGTGGCGGAGGCGATGGCGGCGGAGATGGTGGAGGTGGTGAGGGTGGTGGCGAAGGAGGGGGAGGCGAAGGAGGAGGCGAGGGCGGAGGAGGCGAGGGCGGAGGAGGCGAGGGCGGAGGAGGCGAGGGTGGAGGAGGCGAGGGTGGCGGCGGGGACGGTGGGGGCGGAGACGGAGGCGGGGGTGAAGGTGGCGGGGGCGAAGGTGGTGGCGAAGGAGGAGGAGGCGATGGCGGTGGACTGGGCGGTGGTGGAGAAGGTGGTGGGCTTGGAGGAGGTGGCGAGGGCGGCGGCGATGGCGGTGGAGGCGATGGCGGAGGGGACGGAGGAGGCGGCGAGGGTGGCGGGGATGGTGGTGGCGGAGACGGTGGTGGTGAAGGGGGTGGCGGTGAAGGCGGAGGACTTGGTGGGGGAGGAGACGGTGGCGGCGAGGGTGGCGGCGGTGACGGCGGAGGTGAGGGAGGTGGTGGCGACGGTGGCGGACTCGGAGGAGGCGGCGATGGTGGTGGGCTCGGCGGGGGTGGCGATGGTGGTGGGGACGGAGGCGGCGGTGATGGCGGAGGTGAGGGTGGTGGTGGCGACGGTGGTGGCGATGGCGGAGGCGGCGAGGACGGGGGCGGCGGCGAGGGCGACGGTGGCGGCAGCGATGGCGGGGGTGACGGCCAGCCGCCGAAGAGGCACGTGCGCCAAACTGTGTTAGTGTCGAGACTAACCAAGCCAGATACTGCATAGCAGGCGCCGTTGCCCCCATGGCTGGCGGCGCCGTTGGCGAGAGGGTACCTGGTGCGGACTGCTACGGCGCAGTCGAGCCCAGAGTCAAAGGGGGCCCCGAGGTACTCAAGCCCCGAAAAGACGGCGACCCAGCCCATGACGTAGTTGCACACGAGCGGGGGCGGTGGTGCTGACGGCGAGGGCGGCGGCGGCGAAGGCGAAGGCGGCGGTGGCGAAGGTGGGGGTGACGGCCAGCCGCCGAAGAGGCACGTGCTCCAATTAATCCAGGCAGGGTTGCTGCTATGCATGCCAAACTCGGCCCAGCACACGCCCCCGGGGCCGTAGGTGACGCCGTTGGCGAGAGGGTACCTGGTGCGGACCGCTTCGGCGCATTCGAGCCCAGAGCCATAAGAAGACCCGGTGTTCAACTCCGATGCGGCACCGCCGCCGAAGCCATCGCCCGCGACGAAGTTGCACACGAGCGGGGGCGGTGGTGCTGACGGCGAGGGCGGCGGCGGCGAGGGCGAAGGCGGCGGCGGCGAGGGCGGAAGCGACGCCGCGCAAGCAGAGACCGTGGTGATTGGACCGATAAGAACTTGGGACATGGAGGTCCCATCAGGTGCTGAATAGTTGAGCCCTACAATCGGCCGTTGGTTACTGGGAAACTGAACTGCTTGCGCAGGACAGCCGTTCGCAGGACCCCATGACCCGCTGATGCCGGCACTGCGTCCGTAGGAAGTAATGAAGGTCACCGCACAGCCAGGAAGACAATATGCTCCACCTTGGAATCGAGTCCAGGACACAGAATCGAGATGTTCACCCGCCAGCAAATTGAATGTGGTCGTTGGATTTCCTTGGGACCCGTAAGCAGTGAATGAACCATCGTCGAAGTCCAGTCTGAGGTAGTCCACACAACCACCAGAACGAGCGGATATTTGCGTAACGCGCGCGCAGGGCGGCGGCGGCGAGGGCGATGGAGGCGGTAAGGAGGGTGGGGAGGGCGGTGGCGGTGGAGGCGGTGTTGCGGTCTGCAGCTCACGGTGATGGCTGGGAACAAGCTGCAAGGAGTACAGCCCGGCTACAGGATGGTCGCTCGTTGTGGCGCCGGCCAAGTCCATTAGGCCCGAGGGGCCAGGCGGGGGAAGCGTACACGTGCCACACGCGACCGGGCAAGTGATCCGCACGATGGAATAGGAAGCGCACGCGGAAGGCTGTGCTGAAAAGTAGGAGCACGGCAAGGGTGCGCCGCTTAAGTCAAATGCGAAGCTGTTCACTTCATCGGCGCAGACTCGAGTGAGCGGAAGCGTCCGCAATGGCTGCGCCTGCGCCGACTCTGCCCCAGGCGCACCAGCCCCCTCGCTATCGGGTGGTGTCGTCGTCGCCATGGCACTCACCTGCGGGGCACAGAGGACTAGCAAGGCCAATGCGAAGCACCTGCTTCGGTAGGATCGATTGTTCGTCGACCTAATCGCGAAGCCAACCGACATCTTGAGGCCCTTTGGGGGGTCCTTGCGGACGACGTCGTGGGCCATCACGATGTCTCGCGGTGGGGCCCCGCCACGCGCTTCGTCAACGGCTGACGACAGCTCGATTTCGTCGTGGGCCATCACGATGTCTCGCGTGAGCGAGTCGCACTTTGCGTGCGGCTTCCAGCGCTTGGCCAGGTTGACCTTGTACGACCACAGGGCCACCTGAACGTCGGGGTCGTCATGGATCGCCGCCTTGATGGACGCAACGCCGTCGCGCTTCGCGCTCGGCAGCAGCGACTTGCGGAGCAGCGCCTCGAGGCAGCCGGGGAAGGGATTGGCGACCGACGCCGCGTCGGTGTAGCCCACCTCGCCAAAGCGAGGGTTGGCTCGCTGGAAGGCGAGCATCACGACCACCGTTAGGAGCTGGAAGGCGAGCATCACGACGACCGTTAGGAACTCGTGCAGCTCCAGATTGCCATCGACATTGCTCCATCTCCATCTCCAGATTGCCATCTGCAGCTCCAGATTGCCATCTGTAGCCTTTTTTGCGCGCTTATCACCTTTGGCCGGCTTGGGCATCGACATATCCAGGGCGTCCTCCTGGTCGGCATGCTCGAATATCCTGAGAACGCGCGCCATCAGGAAAGCCTCGGAAGCGATGCCGCAATCGAGCGCGAGGTTGATGAGCTCCGATTGCTGCATGCAATCGAGCGCGAGGTTGATGAGCTCCGATTGCTGCATCGTCTCGGCGGCGTGGGCCGAGCTCGAGCAGGCCGTGCCCACCTTGAAGTACTGGGTGAAGATCAAGCGCAGCTCCTTGATGGAGCCCTCGAGCAGCTCGTACACTTCCTTCTCCCACACCGGGAAGCCGAAGACGTGCGACAGATCCATCTTCTGCCAAGTTGCCAGCCACCTGCTGTCGAGCCCGCTCGAGAGCGCGGGCGGCGTGAAGCGCTCCATGGGAGGCGCGGTGATCACCGCGTGCTCTTCCTTCTCGCCCAGGTAGTTGGCGATGATGCCGTCCACGCGCTGCGGCAGGTTCATCTTCGTAATCTCCTCGTACTTGATGTGGCCGCACAGCCCGAGGCACACGACGAACTCGACGAATGTCACCATCTGGGCGTCATCGCCAGCATCGTCGGCGCTCTGGCACGTCACGAACACGCCCTTGGAATCGAGCCACGACAGGTTCGAGTGGCGCCGCGGCAGAGGCACGCCCTTTACGATTGGCGTCGGGTCCACCATAATGCCATCGGTCACCTTGCGCTCGACCAGGTCGTAGCGGAACTTCTCCATCGACATCAGCAGCGTCGAGCCCGCCGTCATCGTCGAGTCCGACTTGGCCAACTTCTTGAAGCACACCTTGAGCTGCGCCTTGCGCGGACGCAGCACCAGCTGCACCTCCGGGTCCTTCTCGATCATCTTCTTCTCTTTGGCGAGCGTGCCCGTCTTCGCCTTCGCGAGCAGGTGCTTCTTGAGCAGCGTCTCGAGGCAGCCGGGCAGCGGGATCTCGGCCGACGCATTGTTCCCGACCGTGCCAAACTTCGGGTTCGCCTTGGCGAACGCGAGCATCACGATCGCCTCCAGGAACTTGTGCAGCTCGAGCGCATTGTCGCCGCCCTTGGCCTTCTCGCCAAGCACCACGCGCTTATCGTGGGCAGACACCTTGAACGTGTCGTCCACCTGGTCGGAGGGCGGCGGGGGCGCTGGCGGCGGCGGCGATGGTGATGGAGGTGGCGGCGAAGGCGGCGGGGACGGGGGCGGCGGCGAGGGCGACGGTGGCGGTGGCGAGGGTGAGATGGGTGGCGGCCGCGAGGGTGAAGGTGGCGGAGGCGATGGCTGGGGTGACGGCCAGCCGCCGAAGAGGCACGTGCGCCAATTGATCATATTGTTAGTGTCGGTTCTATCCAAACCACAATGGTGGGCGGGGGGTTGGTAGCTGGCGCCGTTGGCGAGAGGGTACCTGGTGCGAACCGCTACGGCGCAGTCGAGCCCAGAGCCAAAGGAGTTCCCGAGGTACTCAAAAGATGCGCTTTCGCTCCAGCCCACGAAGTAGTTGCACACGAGCGGGGGCGGTGGCGAGGGTGAGATAGGTGGCGGCCGCGACAGGGTGAAGGTGGCGGGCGATGGCTGGGATGACGGCCAGCCGCCGAAAAGGCACGCGCTCCAATTTATCCAGGCAGGGTTGCTGCTATGCATGCCAAACTCGGCCCAGCACACGCCCCCGGGGCCGTTGGTGGCGCCGAGAGGGTACCTGTTGCGAACCGCTACGGCGCAGTCTAGTCCAGAGCCATAGGAAGACCCGGTGTTCGTCTCCGATGCGGCGGCGGCGCCGAAGCCATCGCCCACGACGAAGTTGCACACGAGCGGGGGCGGTGGTGCTGACGGTGAGGGCGGGCCCCATTCAATACGCACTTTCAGAAACGCCATTGATGGATTCCTAAATGACGTGTTGATGGTCTTACTCTCGACGAACATTTTCAATGAGGGGTTTTCATCAAGTTTTCATCAGTGGGACGGCCACGAATGAAAAATGCATGCACGGCCACGAGCGCGCGCGCGAACCGATCGTCGTGGTCGTTTTCTCACCTACCCCCCCGCGTACCCCCCGCGTGTGGGTCTTGTGTGACACGCTGAGGGTTGTCGGAGGCCGCTTTCCGAAAAACGTGGAACCGTTTGATAACCTCATCGCATCATGCATGCGATGCACGTGAACGGAAGTGCGACCGTCCCGGGTCGCCAACGCGCAACGGAGGGGTTTTCTTTTTATAACTTGCGCGAACGAGACGACGAGCGGGGCAACGGGGCACCAAGCATTCCTGTTTCCTCCACCGCTGGTTAAACATACTTAGGTACTTAAAGGTACTTAGGCCGGGGCGGTACATACGACACCTGCGCGCACGTACAGTCGCGACACCAATTATAGTGCGACGGCCCCGACCCATACCGGCCGTGCCCCGCACACGCGCACACAGCTTTACAGGTGACACAGCTCACACTGACAGCATCGACCACTCCATGCTCCACACAATGGCATGCGCATCGCACGGATCGACTCGACGGAACGACGCTCTAAAATGTGTGTGCTACGCTGCTGTAACGCTGCTGCTGCTGCCGTTACCTCCCCGCCTTGATCGGCGTGGCTTTGATCGGAGGCTTGCTGCTGCCTCGTGGCGAGTCCGAGCGTTTGGCTCCGCCGCCCGCGGCTGCCGCCGCCTTGGCGTCGCCTTTGGGGGGCGCCATCGGGGGGGCCAACGGCTGCGGAGTCGCTGCCGCCGCCTTGGCGTTCGGCTTCGCTCCCTTGGGCGCACCGTCCCCCTTGCCGGCGTTGCCCTTAGCCTGCGGAGCCGGGGTCGCTTTCACGTCCGCCGCTGGCGGCGCTCCCTTGGGCGGTGTCTTGTTGTCCCCCTTTGCCTGTTTGGCTCCTTCTGGCGAGGCGCTCGGCGAGCTGCCCTTGATGGCGCCCTTGGGCGGACTTTGAGGCGCGGCGGCCGCGGAGCTGTTTGCAGCCCCGGTGGCGATGTCCTTCCTGTCCTTGGCCACCTGCACACGCGTCATCTTGCCACGCATCGCCGCTTGCATCTTCGTGGCGGCGAGCTCCTGCTCCGCCTGCGCGGCCGCAACCCTCTGCGCGGTCTCGGCCTTGAGCTGCTCGGCCTTGAGCTGCTCCTTGGCCGCGGCCTCCTTGGCCGCCTCGGCCTCCTTGGTGGCGCCCTTCTTGGCGGCCGCCCCGCCCTTGCCGCCTTTGGCCTCCTTTGCGTCCTTGGCCTCCTTGGCGCCCGTCTTAGCGCCTGGCGTCCCCTTGGCACCCGCACCCCCTTTCGCGTCGCCCCCCTTGGCTCCGCCCTTGGCCGGCGTCTCGTCAGCCGACGGCCTGAGCTTGGCCACCTTCTCGGCTTTGGGTGTCTTTGGCGGCGGCTCGAGTGCGACAGCCGAGGCGATGGTCTCGTGCAGCAACTCAGCACGGTCCTCGAGCGCCTGACGCTCGACGCCGCCCTCGCCAGAGAGTTTCGAGAGCTCAAAGAGCTGCTCGAGCGCACCCATCTCCGCCTTCGCCGTCTGCTGCTCGAGAGAACGCTTCTCGTACAGAGCGGCCACGGTGCTCATTCGCTTGACGATCGCGTCGTGTCCGAGCACGGCGCTCGCCTTCACCTCAGCGCTCGCCAGCAGCGACTTGATCAAGTTCAGCGCCACGCGTGTGCCCAGGTTGGTGTCGAGCGTCGTGCCGAGCACCCCCTTGTCCGACGCACTCTTGCCGGCGCCCAGCTTCGCCGGAGAGGGTGGCGGCAGCGGTCGAGATGTGTTCGGCGCGAGGACCGGCGGCGGCGGGAGCGATGGCGCGTTCGCGGGCGGGGCCGGCGCGTTTGCCGGCGGGGCCGGCGGGGCCGGCGGGGCCCCTTTGCCCTTGGGCGCGGCCTTGCCTCCACCTTTGGCGCCTTTAGCAGGCTCGGCTGCCGGGGCCTCGGTGGAGGAATGCTCTACGGCCGTCGTCTCCGCTGAGCCCTTGCCCCCCTTTTTGTCGGCCCCGGGCTTGTCGTCTGCGGAGAATACGTCGACGAACTCCTGCTTCATGTTGATCAGCGGCTTGCACCACGCGTTGATCGAGTCTTGCTGCTGCTGCAGCTGCCCCGACAGCCGCGCAAAGAGCTTGGGCATCTCGACCGCCTTCATCGCACGCTCTCGCAGGGCGCTGGACGCGCGCTCGTACGTTTCACACAGAGTCTTGAGCGCCGCCAGATTCCCCGCGTGGCGCAGTGGCTTGGCATTCGCGTCGACGAGCAGCTGGAATCGCGCCATCACCCCCTCGGCATGCTCTGAAACTTCGAGTAAGAGCTGCTGCATGTCGAGCGAGTGCTGCTCCATGTCCTCGGCCGCCGCGACGAGCTTCTGCTGCTCGGCCTGCATCGCGACCACGACGGTGCTCCATCGCTCGGCGAGGCCGGGCAGGTTGGGATGCACCTCGGCGGGGTGCACCACCAACACCTCCGACGCGCCAGCTGCGCCGGCAACAAACTCCGAGGAGATCGCCGAGGAGATCGCTGGTAGGGCCCCGCCACCCTTCGTCGGCGCCGGTGGTTCACAGCGCAAGATGCGGACGACGGCACTTGCGGCGCGCGCGATGGCCTTCCCCGCGTCCAGCATCGCCTGCGCACGTGGCAAGTTGCGCCCCTCGAAGCCTTGCATGTGCTGCGAGGTCGAGTGCACCGCCTCCCGAACCGCTGCTTCCACAGCGTTCGCCTGCCGCTCGAGCTCGAGAACAAGCTTCCACAGCGTACCCAGCTGCTCCGGGGGCGGTCTCGCAGCTTCCCCCCCCGCGTGCATGCTCGTTGCGAGCGAGACGACGGCCTGGCGTGTGTCGCGCGTCGCGCTGTGCAGCGCATCGAGCCGCTGCTCAAGGCCGAGCTGCGTGTGCAGCATCGTCGCAAAGGTGGAGGCCTCTACCAACTCGGCCGCCGAGACGCGCGTCGTGCCGAGCGCGGAGTCCTCGACAGGCGTGGGCCCTCCGAGTACATCTACGAAGACGCGCACCATCTGGGGCACCGCGGCGTGCTCAGCCGCATGCAGCGTCGCCAAGCTCTGCCGCTGCTTGAAGTAGAGCTCGGAGCAGAGGAGATGGCAGTGCTCATCAGTCGGGATAGCGTCAAGGAGGCCGAGCCCAACGGCAAGCTCGTCGAGCTTCGTCTGCAGCTCCGCATGCTCCGTCTCATGCGTCGTGTCGAGCGCGCGCGACAGCTGCGCCGACAGCTCCGCGCTCAGCGACGCCTGGTGCTTGGTCGTGCCGCCCACCTGTGCATTGTGCCCCGCGCTCGCGAGCGCCAACGCGCGCTCGGCGAGCTTGTCGAAGCGCTGCTTGAGGCCATCGATCCTCGCCTTGCCGTAGGTCTCGAGCCAGTCACTCATCGCATCGAGTGCGCCCTTGACCTTTTTCGTCTCCGCGTCAACCAGCTGCTTCGCCTCTTGCTTCTTCCCCCCCTCTACTGTCTTCTTCACCCGTCCGCGCAGCCATTCGGCCGTCTGAGCCGCCGACCGGTTGTGCAGCCGTCGATGCATCGCCTCCGCACGGCCTGCATACGCGGCGAGCGCGGCGGCGCCGGCCTCGCGAGCCTCACGCTCGGCGTGAGCGGACGCATCGACCTCTTTCATGAGCTGGAGCGCCCTCGCCTTATGGTGGACCAGCTGCGTGAACTGCGCGCCGCGCGCGCGTGCCATCAGTGGCGACGCGCTCTCGAGCTGCTCGTACAGCCGCTGCAAGAAGGGTGGCTCGACGTCAGCAAGCTCCTCGACTGCCACGAGGGCTTCGCGAAGGGCGACCGCGTGCGCGTCCTGCACGGCCGCCTCCGCCTTGCGCAGCCTCACGAGGACCGCCTGAACGCGCTTCGGCTGCGAGGCGAGTCGCTGCTGCTTGGCCGCCGCCGCCTGCGCCGCCGCCGCCTGCGCTGCCGCCGCCGCCTGCTCCTGCTCCACCTGACGCTGGATCACCTCGGACATGAGCTGAGTGCGCATCGCCTCGAGGTTGAGCTCCCTCATCCAGGCGTTCTCGTACTGCGCGGTGGCGAACTTGGAGCTGGGCCACCAATCGACGAAGGCGCCAACCTCAATGTGGCCGCGGAGGCTCGGATCGAGAGCCTTCTTGGTCGCATTCACAGCAGCGGTGATGTACTCCTCTTTGACGAGGGACCCGAGGATCTGGGGCAGCTTATTCGCCTTGAATGCTGGCGCGCCGCCCGCCACCTTGTCTACTACGAATGCAAGCAGCTGCCGCTCGCCGAGCGCACGTCCGTCCTCTGAACGGTCCATCTCGGCCGCGCTGACCGCGTTCAGGGCCGCAAGCGCCCTCTCGTACGCGAGTGCCTCGGCGCTGTCTCCGAGCTCGGAGGCGGTCGGCTCAGTCTGCATCGGCACCGCCTCGTTCTCAAGCTGCTGCGGCGTCGGCTGGCGGAAGGTAGTACGTGATGACTTGGCACGCGCCGACTTTGCACGTAACGTCTTCTGCTGCTCAGGGTAGCCGCCGCCAGGAAGTTCCGCGCTCGTTGCACCGGACTCCTCCTCCGCGTCGCCGCTCTCAGCAGGGTAAACGTACTGCACAGCCTCCAGGTATAGGTGCGCATTTGACAGGTGGTTCCCGGTCGACGCGAGCACACCGTCCGACTCGGCCACAAGGAGTGGAAGCGACTGCGCGATGAAGTCCGCGAGCATGGCGCGAGTCGCGCTGTTCTGAATCGTATCGGGGTTCACGCGCGCGAGCAGCTCTGCCTGTGCTTGCAGCAGGCTCGCCAGGCACCTGGTCGAAATGTCGCTCGCATTCTTCACGAGGTCGGGCAACTCGTCGGCTTTGAGCTGTGCAACTCCACGGTCGGCGAGACTCGGCCCGCCGAAGCCGAACATGGTGGAGTGGCGCTGCCTAGACAGCCAGCGCCTCGCGTTGGACGGAGTGCCTCGACAATGGCTCCGCGACTTTGGGTCCCGGCGGTCGTGCGTTTTATTTGCTGACCGGTAAAGTGTCAGAACGGCGCTCTTTTTTCCGACACGAAAGCACTGTCAGGGTGTTCCAGCACGTGTGGAGCTTACAAGCATGCACAAGGGAAACCTCAGTTTCAACACACCGCCTGCTCTAGACTGTCATCCAGTCGCGCCGGGAACATCCTCGTCAAAGTAGCTTTCTTCCTCGACCAGCCGCGCTGCATGCCCGCCGTTTTGCGTTGCAGCAGCGTCACCGTCAGCCATAGGCTCCGCCCGATGCAGGCTCAGTCGCCAACGGCCGCCGCTGCTCGTGTCCTTTTCCCAAATGTTCGTCGTCAGGAGCGTGCCTTCGAAGGCACTTGTGTGCCTCCGCTCAACGCATGTGACGCACGCGGAGATGCCGCCACGGAGCAGCACACAGCGCACCGATGCGAGCTCCAACCCCCGATCCGATACTACCTCGCGCCAGGTGCCCAGGATCGCCTCGCGGCCGCGCCTCAGCGAGAACCCAGGGTAGCTCCTCGTCGAGCACGCCGCCAAAGGGCTGTCTGGCCAATAGTCATGAAGTACGTCAGCATCGTGCGAGCGCAGCGCCGCATAGAAGGCAGCATTGGCACTTAGGACTTGGCCCTCGGCCTCGCTCTCCAGCGCACTGAGCTCGTCCCGGAAGCGCGCCGCTGCTGTAAATCTCTCATCTCGAATGGCCTCTGCGAGCTCCGCTTTGAGCGTTTCCAGACGATAGTGAGTCGCAGTGGCATCATCGCCCAACAGCATGCACGGCTGCCACTTTGAGGCTGCGAGAGCGCAAAGAGCGACGCCAGTCAAGCGGGAGAGCAGCATGCGAGGTCCCGAAGGCGGAACGAAACAATGAAATGTTCTTCGCGGTGTGAATGGTTCATCCAAGAGCTCCCAACTTCGGAACTTCATCAAAAGTCACGGACTTATTCGCGCTGCACACCAGCTACTTTTGCGCGCGCCGTATACAATGCCTGAGAGAGACAGTGTGAGGCTAGATACTCCAGAGCTTACCGCAGTGCGTGGGCATGAAATGGAGACTCGCGAGCGCCTCGCGCCGAAGAGAGCGCGCGACCGCACGGCCCCAACCACCAGGCAGACTTACACGCAAATGCGGCGCGACTTCGGCTGCCATGCGCGGCACAAAGGCTGATCGTACTTCTTCATGCCCGAAACCAGCCTATGGGCGGCAATACACACGTCATACGCACGTCGTCAGAAATGGATTCAGGAGAGCATGGCCGGGCGCACCGCGGGCGGATGGGTGAGTGCGTGCGCACGCTCGCGGCATCCATGGGGTGCAGCTCTCACCGTTTGTCGGGTTGTAATAAATTTTGCCGCCGAGGGCCGGAAGGGCCACTCCGGCGAGGGACGTCGGCGCAGCGGCAGCGGCACGTGGCGGCGGAGGAGCCGCAGCAGCGACGGTGGGTGCCGGGGTGGGCGCCGCCGCCGGCGCCGCCTTCGCGGGCGAGGGAGCCGCCGCCTTCGCGGGCGCTGCTGCCGCACCATCCGCCTTGAAGTTGGCAAAGGCCGGCACATCGGCGGCACTCGTGCAAAGGACGAGCATAGGCGTGCCGACGGGAACATCGGACGTGCCCGCCGGAATCAGAATCTGCGCCAGAAAGCCGTCGTCGGTCGCCTCAAAGTCAACCGTCGCCTTGTCGGTCTCGATCTCCGCAAGGCGGTCACCAGTGGTGAGCTGATCACCGATCTTGGCGACGTACGAAGCAATGTTGCCCTGGGTCATCGTGGGTGACAGCGCCGGCAGGCCCACAACGGTGTGCGGCGGCAGCGCGAGGCCGCGGGTGGCCACGCGCAGCACCTGGCGCGAGACAAGCCTCGTCGTGCGCATCGGAACTTCGCAAGTGGATCTCGAAAGAATACGAAAGAACATATGTGAACATCTAACATGTGAAAGTGTGGACCGTGGGTTTCAGGTATGTTCGCATGGCATTGCGATTTGGAAGGTGACGTGTCGCGATGGAGGATGTCGACGTCGCGGTGATCGGCGCCGGCGCAAGCGGCCTATCGGCCGCGCGCGCGTTGCACGAGCGCGGTCTGCGCGTGGTCGTGTTGGAGGCGTCTGACAAAGTTGGCGGACGCGTGCTGCACGATGCCACTCTCGCAGAGTGGCCCCTCGAGCTCGGCCCCGAGTTCATCCATGGCGAGAAGAATAACAGACTGCTCGATCTGGTGCGGGATGGGCTCGTCGGCCGTGCGAACGTCAGCCTTGTTGAGCTTGAGTGGCCCAACTACTATTTCTTTGGAAAGGAGGCCACGCTGCTGCCGGCTGAGACGGCAGACAACCTGGACGATGTTGCATTGATGCACGAGAGCTTCGAGAAGCTCGAGGCGCTCGACGCTGCCGCGGTGCCCGAGCAGTCGCTCCTGCAGTATTTTGCGGGCTGTGGCCTGAGCTCTCGCGTGCTTGACCTCGCCGATGCTATCTTTGGCAACGATTACGGCGCAGACATGAGTGATGTGGGCTTGCATGAGGTCATGCACGAGCAGCGGAGCTGGAGCTACGGCGAGAAGTACATCGTGATGCGCGGAGCCTGCCTGCAGGACGCCATGGAGACGCTCGCACGCGGCTTGCCTCTCCGGACCAATTGGCCCGTCGAGCGCGTCTGCGTGGATGCCGGGAGGGGAACAGCCGCAGACGACGCGTGCAGCGTGGAGCTCGTTGACAGCAGCGGACGGACTGTACGGGCCCGCGCGGTGATCGTCACCGTTCCGTTGGCCGCCTTGCAGCGTGGGGAGGTGCACTTTGAGCCGCCGCTGCCGGTAGTGCACTCGACCGCCATCAGCAAGCTTCGGATGGGCTCGGCGCTCAAGGTGATCGTGCGGCTGACGCGCCGCTTCTGGCCGCTCGACTTTTACGACGCCGTGTGCGCCGACGCCTTCTTGCCTGAGGTGTGGCTCTCGCCCGCCGCCGAGCTGATGCGCGAGGACGCGCCGCCGCCGTACACGATGGTCGGCTTCGTCGCGGGCGCGCGCGCTGAGCGCGTGGCCAAGCTCCCACACGCTGAGATCGCTCGCCTCATGTTGACGCAGGTGATTGCCACTGATTGCTTGCCACTGAGTGCCACTGAGTGCCACTGAGTGCCACATGCTGAGATCGCTCGCCTCATGTTGACGCAGCTCGACGCCATGTTTGGCACGGCCGCGGAGCCGAGGCCAGCGAGCAGCGCGTGCGACGGCTTCCTCGTCAAAGATTGGAATGCTCACCCACGCACATACGGCGCCTACAGCCATCCGACACTCGGCGCCGCCGGCCAGCGGTCCGCCCTCGGCCTCGCCGCGCACGCGCCTTGGCCCTGCATGCAAGTGCTCACTACGGCGCCTTGGTCTCCCCACAGGTCCGCCCTCGGCCTCGCCGCACACGGCGCCATCTTCTTTGCAGGGGAGGCGTGCCACGAGGGCATCAACCCTTGCGTGCATGGGGCGATGGAGACTGGCGAACGCGCCGCACAGCGCGCACTGGAAGCGCTCGGCGAGCGCTCGGCGTTCATCGGTGCGGAAGGGCGCACCAGTCGGCTTTGAGGCGTGAGAGCTCTCACATGATTGAGGGGCGCGCGGCGAGACAGACGAGAGAGTGAAGGCATAATCTGGCATACGAGTCGATCACAGTTTTGACACGCTCGTTAATCCTTCATGACGCGCGCGTGCTGCACTGGACCCCGGCGGCTCGGCGCGGCGGGGTGTCGCGCGGCGCGAATATATTTACGGCTTTTCGACGCGGATAGTCGTCCGTCTCACGCACGCCCCGCGTTACGCGCGGGTCGGCCGGGATTCTTGATCTTGTAAAATTATCGTATCCACGAGTTTACCCGAGTATCAGCGATAACGTAACGGAAGGCTGTCACCCGCTCGAGTATCGGCCTTCAACCGAATAACTCGCAACCCGCAACGTCTGCAACGTCGCGGCGTCGCGCGTGGCCGCGTGGGCCCCGCCGGGGATCGTCTCGCTCGTGCTCGTCCCTCTGCTCCGCTCTGACAGTGACACGCTCGCTCTCTCTAGGAGTACTCTAGCATTGTCATCGCCTCATTACGTTATCTATAGACTTTCGCTACGCCGCTACGCGGCCCGCTACCTGCCATGTTTTGCATGCAGCGCGTCTCGGCCAACCTATCGGCCGCCTCTCGAAGGCGCTTGATGAAGGGAGCGGAATCACCGTACTTGGGCGCACAGAGCGCAGCCGCCTCGCGATAGGCCGAGCTGGCTTGAGCCCAATTGCCCGCGGCTTCCTGCGTCTCGCCCTGAGACGCACGGAAGTGTCCCAGGCTGACCATCGTGCGCAGCGTGTGCGGATGTGTCTCTCCAAGCGTCTGTTGCCTGATGGTGAGGATTTTGCGGTAAAGGAGCTCGGCTTCTTCCTTTCGATCCATCCGCGCAAGGAGCGCTGAGAGGCAGTTCATGCCCAGCAGGGTCGCCTCGTGCTGCTCACCCAGCGCACGCCTTCGCGCAACGACTACCTCGGAGAAGAGTGCCTCGGCTTCGTCAAAGTGGCTCTTGTCTTCGAGCAGCTTGCCAAGGTGGATGGCGGAGAGCAGCGTCTGCTCGTGCTCGTGGCCGAGAGTGCGCCGACGCGCATCGAGCACTCGCCTACAGAGCCGTTCGGACTCGGCGGAGCGGCTCGTCTGGCTCAGCAGGAAGGCAAGATCATGCATCGAGGTGAGCGTGTCCGGGTGCTCGGATCCCAACCCCCGCCGGCGCATGCGGATCAGCGCGCGAAGGAGCTCCTCGGCCTCCTGATGGCGCCCTAGGGCCTGCTTCAGGATCGCGAGATTCGCCATGGTTACCAGCGTCGCCTCATCCTCTTCGCCACCAGCTCGTCGCTGCCCCTCGAGCACCTCCTCGAGCAGTTGCGCCGCGCCCTCCGGCCGCCCAGTCAGCTGCAGCAACACGGCCAGGTTGCTCTTCGAGACGAGCGTGTGCTCGTGATCCTCACCCAACTTACGCCGCCGAATGTCGAGCGCCTGCCGATGTAGCGGCGCCGCGTCGTCGTACTGGCCCGTTTGCGTCAGCAAGGAGGCCAGATTGGACATCGACTGCAGCGTCAGCTCGTGCTCGTCACCCAGTGTGCGCCGCCGCCTCAAGTACGTCTCCTGGAACAGAGCCCCAGCCTCGCCGTACTCACCCGACCGCTCGAGGAGACCGCCGAGCAAATTGGCCGTGACGAGTGTCTCCTCATGCTCAGCGCCCAGCGATCGACGTTGCACCTCGAGCGCCTCGGCGTAGAGCCTGCTGGCCTCGTGGCCCTCGCCTGATGAGGGAGGCAATCAGAGAGGTCATCAGAGGCCATCAAGGGCAATCAGAGCGCCTCGGCGAAGAGCCTGCGGGCCTCGTGGCCCTCGCCTGATGAGGGAGGCAATCAGAGAGGTCATCAGAGGCCATCAAGGGCAATCAGAGCGCCTCGGCGAAGAGCCTGCTGGCCTCGTGGCCCTCGCCTGATGAGGGAGGCAATCAGAGAGGTCATCAGAGCCCATCAAGGGCAATCAGAGCGCCTTGGCATCGAGAGCCTGCGGATCTCGTCAGGCTCACCGATCTGCTCGAGCTTCTGTGCCATCCAGCATGCGCGCTGGCTACTCGTCCGCTCCAAGGCGGCTAACCTGGTGCGCAGCGCTCTATTATCGGCCTCGAGACGAGCCAACGCGTCGTGATGAGCACTGGCAGGCACGGCCTCGAGAGGAGCCAACGCGTCGCAGTCTTCCTTGGAAGCCGTTGGGCGCACCGCGGCCCTCTCCGCTTCCATACGGCCATGCCGTGCCTGCAAGTGCTCATCACGGCGCGCTTCCAAACGGCTATGCTGTGCGTCGAGCTCACTCACGGGCGGCAGCGTGGCTTCCATCGCCCCAGCTTCAAGCGCAGCCTTGGCCGCCGCTTGCGCTCCAGCCTTGGCCGCCGCCTCGGCTTTCGTCGCCTCGAGAGCCGCGGCAGCCTCGGCCGCCGCCTTCGCTTTCGCCGCCTCGAGCTCGTCCGCTGCAGCGGCGGCCAATGCTGCAGCCTTCTCCTTCTTGGCTACCGCCTCCTTCTTGGCTACTGCCTCCAGATCGGCGGCCGCCCTCGCACGCGCCATCGTGAGCGCATCGTCTTTGGCGGCCACCACTTCCCCTTTTGGAAGCGCGCCGTGGTGAGCACTTGCAGGCCTGGCGGCCACCACTTCCCCGTTGGCGGACACGGAGGCCTCGAGTGTCGCCAGCGTATCCGTTGCTGGAGTTGGACTTGTGAAGCTCCCTAGCTCCTGTGGAAGGTCAGTGGAAGAAGCTGAAGGAAGACGTTCGGCCCCTCCCTTCTCTGCGGCCTCGGCTTTCGTCATGAAGGCCAAGAAAGCGAGGTCGCCCCTCGCGGCTGCCTCCCTCGCGGCCGCCTCCCTCGCTGCCACCTCCCTCGCGGCCACCTCCCTCGCGGTCGCCTCCCTTGCGGCCGCCTCCCTCGCGGCCTCCTCCCTTGCGGCCGCCTCCACTTTCTCGAGTGCAGCCAGATTCTCCGGCAGAAGCATAGTCGAGTTGGCCTCGAGCGCCGTCACGAGCCAAAGTGGTCTTGGGAGAGAGCCGATGTGATGGGCTAGCTCGCGCTTGCTCGCTCGGCGTGCGTCGATGCCAGCAAGCTCGAGGACGAGGCAGCCGACGCGCATGCCTTGGCGCTCGGCGGCGCTGCCGGCATGCACCTCCGAGATGAGTACGCCTCCACCGAGCGCGTCGCTCAACCCGAGCCCCAGAGGGCCGGGCCCAAACACAAACCGAGTGGGCGGCACACTCGGACGGGCCACCGCCGCTTCCACCGTCGCTTCCGCCGCCTCTCCCGCCGCCTCCGCTCGGGATGTCCGAACTGATGGCTGGATTGGCACGGCTGCAGCTGCGTTCTCGAGAGCTCTTTGGCTCGCTTGGGCAAGAGAGATGCGCTCACCACGTAGTCTCAAGCCGAGCCGTGCGGTGAGGCCTGATGGAGATGGTCGTGGAGATTCGGTGAGGCCAGCTGGGGATTGGCGTGCAGGAGAAGGAGACGGGCGCGCCTCGGCCATGGCCGTCTCCGCCCGCTTGCGTGCGGCATCCCACGCCGCCTTGGCCTCACGCGCTCGCTCGGCGTCAGCGTGACTGCGCGCCAACTCGGCAACGTGCGCCAACTTCGCAGGCCCGCTCGCCTTCTGAGCCGCCTGGAGCGCGTCGCGCAGCCTGGGCGCTCCGGTGTGGACACGGACAACTGTGGCGCGTGGAAGTGGCGATGTGGATGACCCTTGAGACGACGGTGAGGGCGGCGTGATCGCTTGAGCTGCGGATGAGGAGAGCGATGCTCGAGGCCTGAGAGGCGTTGAGGGGTTCGTCGGTGGCGGCGGGATGCCGTTCACTGTGCCCGGACCAAAGACGGGCACAAGTGGAACTCCATGGAGTGGAAGACCAGCACTGCAGCTTGGCTGCTCGACCTGCATTCGACTCGTGGCCCCTTCGAAGCCGGGGCTGACGGTCAGGGCACCCAGGGCGAACCGCCAGCCTTTGTGTGAACACATGTGTGAATAGTAAGAATTGGCTAGGGGGGAATACCTCTTCGTCATCAACTAGCTAGGGGGAGTAACTGGGGTAGCCATGGTTGTTCACGACTCCTTGGCCGTATGGCGGGGAGAAGGGACCCCAAAACGGCTTCCGCACGGTGCATTGAGGTTTGTGCTCCTGCATCGTCTGTGCAACGTCCGCCGCTACTGCCGCGTCATTCTGCGGGCTGGTTGAGCACTTCGACCATGGACCGACCGTCTGGTTGAAGCCGAAGAGACTACTTGCAGGATCCTGCGCACAACGACTGTGTACGCACGGAGGCCTCCCGTTCATGACAGCTGCTCCGTAGCCAACGAGGTAGAAAGTACGGCTTGGACTGGATGCCCACATGTGCTGGAGAAGCGCGCAGTAGACCATGGACATGGCGCCTGGGGGGTCTCTGCACGCTTTCGTAGTATCGAAGAGATGGTCATCACTGAAGCCAAACTTCCGCACGTCGGGTGGCTTTGGGACGCCGGTCGGCTGCGGGTCGCACTCACACTTGTTCCTCAGCGCGGCAACTTTCCCGTCCTTCAACAACCAACCCATGGCCTTCGGCGTGCCCCACCAACTGCATGCGTGATCCCGGAGAGGAAAGCAGACAAGCATGTGAACGTCCTCGCCGATTTCAACCTGGTCAAATGGCACTGTCAAGCGAACAAGCGCGTCGGGGCGCATCCATAAGGCGTACTTGTATCGGTACGTTTCCATGTGCGGCTCCATCAGGTGCCAGACATCTTGCATACGCCACCGCATGATTCGCTCTCGAGCAGACGGATTAGTGGCCAACATGCCTTTCGAGGTTTCCAAGGGACCAGCGGCCAGTCTGGCATCCTTGAGGTACGAGCCGTAGATTTGTTCGATCATGATCGACGTTGGCGCGCGACTCTTTTCCGGGTAAAATATGCTGACATTCGTGCTTGCTTGCATGCCATTGCTGGCAGTGTCATTGCTGATGAACCTCCTTGCGTGTTTGATATCTTCAGAGCCGAATGTAGATATGGAAGAGGTCGACACGAACACATGAAATGTGCAGTGCGGATTCAGCTCTTGCAGGTGGGGCAGGTTCTCCTGGAATGTTTCATTTGCGTAGCGCAGCAGTCCGCTAATGAGGATTGCAACGTAGCAATCTGGCTGGTTTCGATGCGATCGGGGATGGAGCATGGATAAATGAATCCATTTCGCAGCCGCTCAGACACACACACATCGCGAAGTTGTGATACTCGATCAAACTACTGAACCACACCCTCCATTCATCTCAAGGTCGCGAGGCGCTGTCGAGGTGGTCAAGTATTTGTTGAAACGGTTTACGGTCTCTGGTTTCGTCGAAACATTCGAGCGCCGTCGGACTTTCGAATTAGGCATTTCTGGTGAGACTTTTGAGTGTGCGACGAGCCGCAGCTTTCAGCCGCCTTTTGCGGATCTACAGTATCCCTTTGCGGTACAATATTGGGGCGACGTTCTCGTCGCGATGAAGTTTGGCAAAGAGGTACACGCGCAGCATGCCCTCATGCCCCATCCCACTCCATGGGTTGCTGAAAGCGCGAACCCCGTACATATTCGCAGCTCGTGGCGTATGCCTCCACCAACTCCGAGTGGACGAGCTTCTATGTCGACTACAAGGCATTGAAGCAGATCCTGCGTCAACTGTCGCCGACCGACGTCGAGAATCAGACAGAGGGCAATGCCCAGGTGCGTGGTGCCCGTGCACGGCGGGCCGGGGCTTAAGGGATGCACTGACCACGGCTCCATGCTTCTCTTTCGCCCGCAGCTCGAGGGCCTCTTCCTGTCGTCGCTGTTGCTGCAGCTGCTGAAGGTGAACCGCTTTTTCATCGAGAAGTCCAAAGAACTCAGCAGTCATCTAAATAGGTGCGAGCAGCCCTAGGTAGGGGGGTCAACCCCCCAACCCTAAAAGCACCCCTGACCTGCCCCCTTGGAAAGGCGGGCGAAGCGCGAAGCGGCAGGTGGCGAGCTTTCACAGCGCGCTTCCAACGCGCGCGTGCATGCGGCATGTTAGCAATGCTTCATGCGCTGCAGCCAGGTGCTGCTGCCATGCGGCAAGCAGGCGGCGCGTGCCAGGCGTTCGCTCATGTTGGTGATGTGCTGCGCGACCCCTCTCAGGGTGATCCCTTTGCTTGGCAGCCCTTCCAAAGTGAAGGGCGTGTTTGACTTTGACGGCACGCTGCCCACGCCGGCCGCGACGCTTGGCAAGCTCATCAAGTCGCCCCTGGTGCCACAAGACATGCGACAGGCGATTGCGATCTTCTGCCAGGTGAGCGCGGACTTGGACGAGCTGCGCCGATTTGCCCTCTTCAATTTCTTAGCCTTAATGAAAGTCCTCAAGAAACACGATAAGCTTTCGCTGGTGCCGATCAAGACCTGCCTCATCGCCTTCATCGCGACTCGTGCGTATCGCGCCGCACCCGACGCCCTTGACGCCGCCCTCAACGCCGCCCTCGACGCCGCCCGTCACCTGCCCGCCCGACTCTTCACTCTCTCGCGACGAGCCCCGCACTCACACGCCTCGTACGTGTCCTGTCGCCCCTCGTGCACGCAGAACCCTTTTTCTGTGGTCACCGGCTACAGGGCGCGTTCAGCTCTGTGAGAGCGATCGCGTCATCCTTCACGCTCGCTGCGCACGGCCGTTCCACTGCGTGCCGCACGGAGACATGCAGCGGCTGTTCGCACAATCTCGCCATGGGGTTCGTTTATGGCGGCACCAGGTTCCTCTGCCCCAACTGCTTCGCCTCTGTGGTCGCGACCACTGCAGAGGGGCAGAAGCCGCTCGGCGGCACCATCGCCGGCGCGTACGGCATTCGAGGGCTCCTCGACTCCCCCGTGATCGAGGAGGCACCTCAGCCAACGGGGCCGACGGATGCTGCCGCTCCTACTCTTGCCAGAAGCACCTCAGGCACCAGCGGCAACGGCTCCTTCTGCGGCGGCGCCAACGGCCGCAGAGCCGATGGGGCATCAGACGTTTCGGACGTCCATCCTTTATTCTCATCTATTGAAGGAACGAACATGACGAGCAGCGGCACCGCCGTGCTGCGAGGCATCGGTAGCCTCTCGGCCCTCGCGACGGAGAGCGAGGACTTACCGGTAGGGCCATCCACCACAGCGTCGCGATCCGCGGGTCCTTCGCTGCCTCGGTCGGAGCAGAAGCAGCCACTGCTCGATGGGAGCGAGTCGGGCGAGACGGCTCATCTCGGCGGGGAGATGGGGGACGATCCCAGCGCGCATTCAACGGGCGACTCGTCCTTTGAGGCCGCGGGCAGCTGCAATAGCTACTATGGCGGACTGGCAGAGGGGATGGGCCCCAACTCGCCGTTCTGGCAGAGGGCACCCGGAGGGGACGCCGTTACACGTGGGGCGGGGGGGGTATCTCATGACCTCCCTCCCCGAGATCTCCCCCCCCTCATGAGCCAAGGCCGAGCCGATTTCGATCTCGACCACCTGATGTTCAGCTCAGATATGGAGCTCGACGAGGCCGACGCTCCCTTCGACGCGACCGGTGCTCCGTTCGCGAAGCTGCAGCGCTTGCTCGGACCGCACGCACTTCACTCGGAGCTCGAGGCCGCGGCTGCCAACCCCTCTGAAGCCCTGCCACAAGCCCCCGATGCGATGGCAGCAGCGCTGCAAGAGGAGCGCCCGGCACAGCGCCCTCGCCACGGCAAGTCTGCGGCCGCCGTCTTCGGCCCGACGGTCTATGGCGGCCGCGGCGTGTACGCGATACTCCAGCAGCAGGGCCACCAGCTGGCGGCGGAGAGTACGCACGCTTCCTCCTTGAACGAGGGCGAGGCTGCTTCCAATGAGGCTCGCAGCAGCGCCATGCCAGCGGTGGCGCCAGCGATTCGGATGGTCGCCACTCGCGTTGCATCGGCGGCGGCGCCGGCGCCGGCGCCGGTGCAATCGCACGACGGAGACGGGACAACATTGCCCGATGGGAGTCAGAAGAAGTGGGCATGCTACGAGTGTCACAAGGCGAAGACGGCGTGCGAGGGCAATCCGTGCCACCGCTGCCAGCGGCTCGGCAAGACCTGCATCGAGCTGGTACGCGCGGGCAAGCGGCAGCGGAGCTCGCGAAAGAACACAACGGCGGTGAATGCCCCGCATGCTATGATGGCTAATGTGTTGTCCGCGCAAGCTGGAATGACCGCTCAAGCTGCGATGATCCCGCAAGGTTACAACACCGCCGCCGCCACCGCCGCCGCCACCGCCGCCACCGCCGCCGCCGCCGCCGCTGCCGCCGCCGCTGCCAGCGCCGCCGCCTCACTCGGCATCATGCCCTCAGATGCCCTCGGGCAAACGCATTCGGGCGTGCCGCCACCGGGAGTGGCTCTGGGAATGATGCCCATGTACACGCCGCCACAGATGGCGACTGCGAGAGTACCGCAGAGCTTGCTGCCCATGGCCAGCAAGCCGATGCTTGCGCAGCCGCATGGAGCCCCGGGCTCCAACGGATCTGGGGCCTACCCGCCGCCCTCGGCCGAACCGCCGTCCCTCATGGGACGCGCGCGCGTGTCAGTAGCCGCCACAGCCATCAGTGGCACCCAAGTGTCGCAGCGCGTGCCTGCTACCAGTGCCTGGGTCACAGAGCCTGCAGGAACACAGAAGGCGCCCGTTACGGCACCTTTGGTGCTTTCGGTCTAGACTCGATCGGACATCATGTCGCCGCCAAAGGTAGTGGCAGTCGCCGCGTTGAGGACGCTTCCACAAAGCGACCCAGCTCTCGATGCGATTAGCGTTCCTTAAACCGCGTGACCTCGCGCCACGGTCGCGTTGCGCTTGCGTTGCCAGGTCGGGAAGAGTACATTAGAAGCCGAGCGTGTCGTGCGCGAACAAACGAAGGTGAGGCGATCGGATACGTCGTACTCGGGACCGTGTGCCGACAACCGCCCGAGGCCGGGTGGCCTGCGATCGCATGGGAGGAACGCATGCTTGGTATCAGGTATGGGCTTTCCCCCGCTGTGTCCAAGTGTCATTGCTCATGCCCTCATCGTTCCCGACGTTCGTCCAATATTAATATTCGATTCCTTACGAGATACGACTGGGCGTACACATCTATTACTATATACCTCCGCTCGTTGAGCCGCGCGGGCGAGCGTTGACTGATGACTTTTTCATCAGCACCTACACTCGACTGCTGAACACCGTAAACCGCTCTGTAAAAACTGAATTCCTGGGTATCCCCCTCGCCACGTGTGCGTTGCCTGTTGGCGTGTGTTACTTACTAGTTACTTACTTACTTATTGATCTAAACAAATCGATCCGATGCGACGGCAGTCGCTTCTTGGCACGCCGCGGACGCGCGCCTATAACCAAATCCCGACGAAAGAACGCGGCGTGCCGAACGTCAAGACGTCGAACCGTGACGGACGCGTGACATTTTTACCGATGCGATGGACGGGCGGTCAATTGCGGGCGGTCCTCGCCGCCAAACCTCCGCAGCGAATTTTCCGCGCCCGCGTGGAGCCAAATTTCCCACAATGGATGTTTCGCTGGACCCGCGGGGGTCCGGGGGGTACCCCCGCTCAAACCGGATTGCGGACGATATCACATGTCGATTAACACACTTAGTCCGCGCTTGTAGACCGAGTCGGTCGGATTGACTTCCTGACTCGTGACTGCGTCCCCGTCAGTGTTATCTGTTGATATCAGTGTTATATTTAGTGTTATATCGTCACACGTCCGAGCCACTTTTCTGATTATTTCAGTTTTTTGATCTAACATCTATGAATTCATGCGAATTCAAGTCACAAGTGGCACAAGTGTCAAGTGTCAATTGACAAGTGTCCCAGCTCGCTGCTCGCACGTGGCTCCGTTCTGCATACAAGCGTTACCCACCGAAGAGTGCCTCGGCCCTCGCGGCCCTCGAGGCTCGACGCGTTCGAGAAGCGCGCGGCGTGTGCCGTCCGGTCCCCGCGAGCCCGCGTCCCGGGGATCCGATAAATATTCTGAACTCACACATCCCACACAGCCACACTTCTAAAGAACGACTGAACAACCGTAGAGCCTTGCCGTTGAGCCCGCAGAGATGCGCGATGTGCCGCCTAGCTTGCGCACAAGTCCCTATATGGTGGCTGCGACGAAACCGGCACGCACCACGCAGCGGCACGTACACGCGACTTCATGCTGCCCCCTTGCCATGGCATTCATGTGCATGTGGTTCTAGAGGCCACAGCGTGCCGTCCTGGCGCACGCACAGATGACAGGGCACCCAAACCGACCAGGCCGAGATTACACGGCCGAGATTACAGCCGAGATTGATTACAGGGCGCCCAAGCCGACCAGCCGAGCACCCTCTGCGCCAAGCCGACCGGCTCCGTTGAGGGGCGGCTCCGTTGAGAGCATATGCACCGTCTCAGAGTAGCCGCCGCTCTCGATGGTGACAAATTCGATCAAACGCGGCGCCTCGGGGCTGTGGAAGGCCATCGTCGAGTGACGGTCGATGAGCTCGCGCTCAGAGATGGGTCGAATTTGAGGCTCGATCAGCAGCGTGCGCAGGGTAAGGCAGCATGCCTCGTGTGCCACCAGCACCACTGGCTGCACCGCGGCCTCAATTTCGAGCGCCACCGGCTCGAGCCGTGCAACGAGACTTGCGACCGACTCGCCAAACTGACCCTCGAAGGTGCCGGCGCCATCGCCCGACACGGCGCGAGCGGCGGGCGACTCGGCGGCGTGCAGCAGTGGCGTCATCGAGCCGCGCTTGGCCGCTGGCGCACATTTGGCCGCCACAACGAGCGCCTCTGCCGCCTGGACAGCCCGTGGCGCCGCGGAGGTGAGAATGAGGAGCTCGCTTGCGCGGGGGTAGATGCGTGCCCATTGAGCCAGCCCGGCCTCAATGTTGGTCTCGGCATGGGCGGTGTTCTCCTCATCGACGACAATCATGAAGATTGGCCTCGCAATTCCGTGGATGGCAAGCAGGTAGGGCAGCACCGTCTTGGCCATTCGCCCATAGATGTTGCAAGCATGCACCTTCGCACGCAGATCGAACATCTTGATGTATGGCCCCTCGACCTCTCGCACTGTCTGGTACTGCTTCTCGTAATGTGAGATGCGCTCCTGCAAGTCCGCAAGCGCCTCGTTCTCGCCCAGACCCTTGAAATCCTCGGAGTGACGAACCTTCCACGTGCACATGCTCGAGATGACATCGGGGTCTGTCACGACGCTCTCGATGAACACGATGCCGGCCGAGGTGGTCCCTTTGGCATTGAGGGCTTGCACCTTCTCGCTCAGCTTGGCGCGGCGGGCGATCGTGACGTTACTCGCGTCGAAGATGGCAACCTGACCGTCTTCGGCCTCGATCCACTTGAGAAGGTCGTCGAAGGCCTGCAGCGAGAGCTGCTCGCGGGTCATCGACGCGTACGCCTTCGTCCCATCGAAGAAGGAGGCGGACGTTTGCGGAAGGCGCTCGCCGGACTGATTGCCAGACTCATTCCACACTTCGCGGCGCCGGTCACCCACCTTGAAGTGACGTGTGCGGTAGCCGCGCCAGCCCAAGAACCTGCCGAGCTTGTAGCCGAGCATGGACTTGCCGCGCGCTGGCAGGCCGACGAGCACGAGGATCAGCCGGCCCGCGTCGGGCGTCAGGCGAAGACGAGCGTCCGTGGCGGTCTCGACGACGCGTTCGGTCATCTCGTTGATACTTTCCTCGCGCTTCATCACCGGGACCTGGTTGGTCACGCTGTCCCTGTTGCGACGGTCGGTGCCCGAAGACCTTGCGAGGCCGCCGTGGACCGAGCCATCGTGAAACAATTGGCTCATCGACGTCTCACTCTTCGAGGACCCGGAGCCGTCAGCCCTGACACGCGCCGAGATGGCAAGGCCATCCAGCCACTCGGGCGAGGCGAATGGAAGCTCCTGTTTCACGCGCGATTGTTCTGCGGGCGTTAGATGGGGCAGATGGGTCTGCAAGGTCTTCAGTGCGGCGATGACTTGTTCTTCACGCTGTGCATTGCCGTCTGCACTCTCCTGCCCAAGTGCCTCCTGCAGCACCCACTTTGGCTCGGTCTTCGGCGACGCATCTCGTCCGATGCTCATGGCCTTAAACAAACTCTGTGGCAGTTCGGAGAGGAACTTGACCAGCGGGGGCTGGGACGAGGCATCACGCTTTGCTTCGGTAGACCTGTCAGACATCGCGATCGAGTGGCGAAAGTGTCTCAGCGCGGAGAAATGTCGCGAGACGCAGTCGCGTGAACACCTTTGCCTTCGATTTTGACGAGTTTCACGAAACTACATAAGGTTATATAATTTTGTTTTTGTGGTTGAACTGAAAACATCAAATTCGTGACATGCTACAACGCGGTTTACGAGTATAAGATCCAAGGAGCGGGCCGGCACAGGCACACCCGAGCGCGCTTTTTGTGCGGAGCACGCGCGCGTCGTCCGCCGACCGCCAGCGGCCGTGTAAGAGCTCACCTGAACAGTCACGCATGAAATCACGCGCCACGCGGACAACCCTCTCCTGTCTTCGGAGCACGCAGCGGTCGACGTGGCGGACTCTATGGCGCATGGGCCATGGTAGGCCCATGGGTCCGGCAACAGCGCTCACAACAGCGCCACTTTTCGCTCCCCGGGGTCGGAGGTGACACTACAGACTTTTGGGATCGACGCCCAGACGCGTCCCCACCAGTCGGCGGCCGTACGCTTCGTACAAGCTCAGAGTCATCGCAGCAAGTGGCGCGAGGAACACGACGCGCGGAACTACGCCCTTCATGAGCGTGGCTGCGCCCTCCTCCCTGATGATACTGTTGAAGGTGCCGACGATTCCGCCTGAGCCGCCGCCAGTCATCAGGCGCGTCTTGACGACGTCGACGGGCGTCATGATCACTGCGGCGAGCATGCCGCTCACTGCCCCCAGTGCGAGGTTCTGCTCTGTGGTAGGTTTCTCACCGGTCATCTTCGTGAAGAGCTGTTTCTCCTGCGCAAAGAACATGAAGGAGAGCGCGTTCCACGGCACATCGCGCAAGATCGTCGCGGTGTAGCCTTTGTATAACCCCATGGGGCCCCACTCGGCCAGAATTGTTCGGAGGCCCACGAGGGCGTTCGGGTAAATGTCAGCCTGGACGCGCTGCTTGAGCACCTCCTGCGGCACTCGAACGACCGATGCGGCGAGCGCGCCACACATTGCTGAGAGCAGCTCCTGACCGGCTCCCGGCAATCCCATGAGCGCGAACTTGGACTTGGTGAACTCATAGGCGGCAAACTGCAGCGCGCCCGCTGGAAAGGCCAGGATACACTGAGGTCCGATGCCCTTGACAAAGGTCTGCGGCGTGAAGACCATTGTCACGCCTTTAGCCTGCAGCCTGGTACGAGCCACATCAATTGGGTGAAGAAACGTCTGCGCCGTGCCGCGTGCGCCAGCACCTGCTAGCATGCGCTCGTGACTGCCAACGCGAGTCGGCAGTCCATCCGTGTCACCGCAAAGGCAGGTTCGTGAAGAGGAGCGCGCGGCGCAAGCAAGGACGAGCACTTACAACAGCATTTGGTTCTGCCACGTCTTCTTGGTTTCCGCGGCCGCGGCCAAGGTACGCGTGGCGACGAGGACGAGGGAAGCGAGAAAGACGATGATGACTCGCATTGTGAAAAGAACCTGAATTTGACGAGGTTTGTGAAATGAAGTTGCAATCACCACCGTGGAGGCATGGAATTTTGCGGGGCTACGGGTCACTTGCGCATGCAATTTTGCTCCTCGAATGGAAGTCAAAAGGTGGAAGGAGCGTTTTTCTGGGGAAGCGTGTTGATGGACTCCAACGACGAGGTCGCCCCAGAGTGGGAGCCGACGCCAACGTGGAATCAGAGGCCGCTCGAACTGTCGCAGGCTCGTCTAGGGAGCCTGCTTTCATCACAATGCACCCTCCCTCCGATAGAGGACGTGCTCCGCTGGATTGATCGTGGCCACGAACATTCTGAACATGTTCTGCCGGATCAAGTAGCTGGCAGGCAAGAAGTACATGTAGAGGGCAGGGCGCGCAGGAAACAATCCCAGAGAACCTCGGCATCGCTTCCGAATATACGTCCAGCTCCTGGTTTAGCTTTCGCCGTCATGACAAGCGGCTCGAAGCTTGACTCGAAGCTGTCGAGCACAAAGCTGCGACAAGCGGGCCTCAGCGTGCAATGGCGCACAAAACAGAAGAAAGGCCAGCGAGAGGCCCAAGACAGCATGGTCGCTCTCGCGCGTGCGCACGCAATCCGTGCGCAGGTGCACCAGCATCTGCTAGTCGGGAGAGTTCCGACTCCGCAGTGGGGTGCCCGACGCGAGCTGCCGATTGTCCCGCTGCTGCAGCTGAATGTCATCAGGCATGAAGAGGTGCTTCCCTCGTACGGTTGGCAGCCGCCAGGTGCGGCAGCCCGCCTCGGCGACGCATACGTCTACCACGAGCCGGGTGGACGAGTGCGCAACAATCTTGAGACACTCAAGCAGTGGCGACTCGAGGCCTCCACGCACCTCCGCAGCCCGCGCAGGCGTCCGTGACGCCATTTGGCTCTGCTTAGGTGTAGAGTTTTTTCGTTCGAGAGCGGCGAGCCGAGGTGGACGGGAGGTGCCAGCCGTGCCGACGCCCAGCTGCCGACGCCGTGATCTCCGATCGCCCGTGCGTGCGGGCGCCCTGTCGGCACGTCAGCCCTCGTAGCTGCTTTTCAACCCGGTATGCGGTAAGAAGCTTAGGAGGACTTTAATTTGACGTTGTGAGCGGCGTCCGCTCCGTTTGCACGTCTATCCACTCGTTGGGCCCTGCTCCGACCGAGGCGCTCAAAGCGATGCCTCCTTCCGACCCCTTTCCTCCCCCCCACGACTCCACCTTCGTGGCCTCCTCCTCTCTCAAGGAGATCCACGCATACACCGCCATCGCACTCGTCGCAAGAGCGATGCCCACCCACGAGATCGGGTCGTTCACGTGGTCCTGCATGGCCGCAGCGAGGATGAGCACCACTTTGAGGCTCATGCTCCCGATCGTGGAGGTGAGCGCGCTTGTGAGCATCAAGTAATAGTACACCGACAGGTTGAAGCAGAAGGCCATCATCGAGCCGCCAAGGATGATGCCCAGCCCGACGAGGGTCGCATTCGTACCGGCGAGGTATGGGGCGTTGACGGGCGCATTGGCGAGGTAGGCGAGGCTCAGTGCGCGCTCGGACGAACAGAGCCCTGCTCCATTAAGATGCGAGAGTCGACAGACTGGTCAGTGAGCGGGAGCGGCTCAGGGCGAGGCCAATTGGTTTGCACAGAGTCAGAGGCGTCATGCTGGGCGTCACGGCTGGGCGGTGCGCAGCTGCCCACAATAGACGAGCATGAAGCAGAGGCTCAGTGACGTGTCGTAGAAAAGTAAAAGGGTCGGCGAGAGGCTCGGCCGTTTCGGCGTGCCTTGCATGTAGATCATGCCGACGACCGGCTTGAGCGACGAGGCGAGCATCGCGACAAGCACGGCGAGCACGCCGAGCGCCGAGTTGCCGTCAGACGCCGAGTGCGACAGCTTGAAGAACGGCGCCAGCACGCATCCCACGCAGATGACCAGCACCGTGACAACCATCGCCAGCGAGAACCGCTTTCGTGCGAGCAGCGCCTCAAAGACCATCGTCGGCAGTGGACTGCTCGCCTTGATCACCTGGTTGATGAAGAGCGAGACAAGAGTGAGGCTAAGATTATTCAAGCCGACGTTGAGAGCAGTGCAGATCGCAATGACCATGAGTCCGTCGCCGTATTCACGCAGCTGAGCAAAACTCGGCCCTCCACAGGATGGCGGTGCGACGGTGTAGAGCAGAATGCACGCCGCCATGCTCGAAAAGAGCATGTGAAACATGCTGTAGAAGACGGGGAATGCAAAGCCGGGGAACTGGCCCGCCTTGAGCGCCCATGGGTTGAATTCGTTGAGGGCGATGTAGAAGACAGAGAAGCATAGAAATGCAACCGCCTGCTTCTGCCACCGCGACATCATGGAGGTCGCCATCATGGACTGCATCGGAGCGACGCCATATTGAGAAGAGTCGCCTCCGTCGCTCTCAGCTCCGTCGCGCATCGGCTCTAATGTCGGCTCGGCGTCTCTTCGCGTCTTGAAATAACATGATTTTCCACAGAAGGAATTCTACGTAACATGTCCAAATATGGTTCGAGTTTGAGGACTCTTTTGAATATGAGAGAACTTGAGGCCAATGTGACGCATGTGATATGTTCCGCGCCACCCAACCCCCAGAACATGGAGCCCCCAAAGCCCCGCCATCCCCCCCGCAGTCGGCGAGGGCGGCGAGGGGCGAAGGCGTTACGTTGTCAGGTAGTCTCGTTTCAGTACACACGCACGCGTTCTCTCGTCAGCAGAGCACGGAGGAGCGCTTCGTGCCCGTCGAAGAAGTGTTGCAAGGTAGCCGCCGTGGGCGACTGCATGAACGCTTTCTTCACCTCTTTGACGGAAGCATTGTGGGCTCGAATGCGCTGGCCTTTGGCCGTGATCATCGACGCGCTCAGGCACATGCTGCGCTGGGCGGAGGGCACTGGGGCCGAAAGCCCAAGGAAGGCTGCCAGCTCCTTCTGGAGCGCGAGGGCTTGCGCCTCGGTGCGAGGCAACGACCGCATGCGAACGAAGAGGAATTGACGGCCCTCGTATCCGAGGTGCAGCCAGCCGAGCAAGTGCAGCGCATACAGCCCACCGTACATGTAAAAGTGCTGCTTTGAGCGCGGGCGGTCGTCAAGGCAAGCGCGGTAGCGGGCAAGTTCGCTCGGCGGCAGGTTCAAGAGAAGCATCGGGTCGTCCGCGAGCGAGTCGTTGCACGCTTGCACCGCCGCGAGTGCACGGGCCATGCGCTGCTCCACTCGACGCCCTTCTTGGCCGATGGTGGCCAGGAAAGCCCACAGCGAAAAGGCGAGGTCGATGGGGTCACGCAGGCCGACGATGAGCTTGAGCTCGTGGCGGCCCGCAGGCGTGGTGAGCGAGGCCAGGGCTCGAGCGTGCCGCGGAGGCGTCTGGAAGAGGCCTGGGTTGCCTTCGAGCGAGGCGAGTCGCGTGGCGTTGACATTGGCAGCGGCAAGCGCCTCCAGCGACGGGAACGCCGTAAGAGTGAAGGCGCGTGCATGGTAAGCACTGTAGTTGGCGCGGCGCAGCGCCTTGGGCACGTAGGGCGCTTCCGCACACGTACGTGAGGCGCAGCGGTAGGATGCAATGTCGCACGGCGCCTCCACGTTGTTGACCCACCCAGGATGCAAGGTGCAAGGCGTGCACTCGCTCATGCAAGCTGGTGGCATAGGCGAAACATACGGCACACGGTGACTGCTGGCGCCCTGACCTCCACATGGCGAGTCCTGCAGACAAATGTCCTCGACTGCACGGTGCGCGGCGAACTTGCGCGGCCCGCTATCGTCGGCGTGACTGCGCGACAGGTTGCGCCGCCGCCGCACGCACGAGCCGCCATCAAGCGCCCACTCACTCAAAGGAACGCGAGGCCCTCCATACCGTGCCCATGTCACCTGTGGCCGGCGACCCCAGTAGCGCCAGAACGAGCTCTCCTTTTGTGGCCGCAGGCAACCCGGCTGCGTCACGTCAGCAGCCAGCGCCGGGAGCAGGAAACGTTTGGTGCCGCAGCGTCCATCCGCCCAGCCGGAGGCATCTGCACTGCCGCAAATGTGTTGCGGATGGAAGCTCAAATGGAGACAGTCCCAAAGGAAGGTTGAGCCCGACTTGGCCGGCCCGGCGACGAAAACGGTCGGCATTACGCGATCGAGGCCGTCCACATACGGAGATTTCACCATTTAGCCCGCTGCCGACGCGCCGGCCAATCCCGCCGCCCGCGGTGCGGTGCGCTGCCTGGATTCCTGTGCGCTGCCCAGGCGCGAGACGTCGGCAATGTGGACGTGCAAGCGTCGTGAATTTCCGGTGCTTATGTCTTCTCACGTGGAGTCACACTACCTTAAGAAAAACATCACAATGAAGAAAGCGGTTCACGCCGGCCGCGTTCACGGCGCGAAGATGCTGGCGATCCTTTCGACGATCACAGTCGTGACCGCCCTGCTGACGGGCTCACCGGTCGGCCGCCGTCCGGATCCCCGCGCGGGCAGGGTCTCAATGGCGAAGCGGCCGATGGTGCCCATCAAGCTTCCAGGCATGGAGATGACCCAGTGGATTGATGTCTACAACCGCCTCTACCGCGAGCGCATCATGTTCTTGCAGGACCCCATTAGCGACGACATCGCGAACAAGATGGTCGCCGTTCTGCTGTATCTCGAGAGCGAGGACGCCAACTCTCCCGTCGCCATGTACTGCAACTGTGGTGGCGGCCTCGCCAAGTCGGGCCTGGCGCTGTATGACACCATGCGCATCATGCCATATGACATCCAGACGGTCAACATTGGCATGTGTGCGCAGATTTCGGCGTTCATCGTTGCCGGCGGCACGCCGGGCAAGCGCTACGCGCTGCCGAACGCACGCTTTGTCCTGCAAGAGCCGTACCTTTACCCGCAATATGATCGAGAGGGCAACCCGCGGACGCGCATCATGCAGGCGACGGAGATGAAGCTCGAGGTAGAGGAGGTGCTGCGCGACCGGAAGCGCATGATCGACGGCTTCTCGACCTTCACAAAACGTCCAGTAGATGTGTTGAAGAAGGACTTTGAGCGTAACTTCTACCTCGACGCGCTCGAGGCGAAGCAGTACGGGTTGATCGACCAGATTCTTGCGCCAAAGCGGCCCGACAAGCAGTCCAGCGCTGACGCCAAGATGGGCAATTTCGGCGGCGATGGGCAACGTTATGGCGATAGGTCATTCGCCCCAGAGGCCTCGCCGCCGCAGACCCCTGGCGGTCTGGGAGCCATGCCGGCATGAACTGGACCCTCGCCGTCCCGGTGCCGGACCCTCGCACACACGTAGGTCGTAGAGCTACTCCCGCCACGAGGCACGAGCCCTCGGGCGACGGGGGGCTCGCAGAGCGCTGGTGCGGGGACGGCTGCGCGATGGGTGTATTGCTTTTCATATTACATATACGTTATTTGAGATTGGCCGGCCGATTTCGGCATGGGCGAAACGACACAGAGAGGTGAGCATCATCTACCGTACACAGCCTGAGTGTACCGTCCTGGCAGGATCATCCTCGAGCACGGAGCGATCTCTTGACGGCGTAATTTGTGTAAACGGTCTCGCAGCGCGCATGATCCGGAGGGCACTGCGCCGCGCGGGGAGGGGGGAGGAAGGGCGTGGGGTGCTCAGGGGCTTGCGGTGCCGTCGGCGGTGGCCCCCTCGCCCTCTATGAGAGGGATGTTGCCACGGCGCGAGGACAGACCCTTGGCGCTCACCATGGCGCTCTCTTTGGGCGATTGCACGCGCTGCAGGTAGTGGGGTAGGCGCGTGATGTGTTGGGCTCGCAGGTAGTCCTTGTACGTGCGAGAGGCGTAGAGCTTCGGGATTTGCTCCGCGAGATCGTCGAGATCGGCTCCGTCGGTGGAAGCGCCATGGTGAGCGCCTCCCGCGCTGACGCTGCCAGACGACGCGCCGGTGCCGATGCTCGAGGGGCCCCCAGAGGAGCCCCCGTTGGGGCCGCTGCTGCTCTTGCTAGACGTGCCCGCCCCCCCCAATGAACTGGCGCCGTGCCCGCCACGGCCGGCGTCGAAAGCGCGCGACTCCCACTGGTCCTTCGGCAAATACCACACACCATAGGACGTGCGTCTGTTGAGCGCCGCCGCCGCCTGCGCGCGCCTCGGGTCGATGGGTTGCACGGGTGGCTGCACAATACGCGCCTTGTGCAGTGCGTTCGAGCTGCCGCTCAGCGCCTGGCCGGCAGCCCGCCGGCCGGGGCGGGTAGAGGCCATCTCATGCTCTTCGAGCAGGTCGGCGGGCACGTTCGTCGCGATCTTTACGGGGGCGGCATGGCGCCAGATGATAACGGGCGAGGGGCTCTCGGGGCGCTCCTCCCCCGCCTCGTGATCTCCACCGAGTGCCTGCACGCGCGCCACCTCAGCGTCCTCTGCTGACTCAGCGGCGGCGGCTGCGGGGGCGCCGCTCGCCTTGACTGATGGCATCGGATCGCTTGGGATCACGTCGGGCTCCATAAGGCCGGTGCTGTCAACGCCGTAGCTGCCGCGGATGCCGACCCAGCCCGGGCCAACCCCGTCGAAGATGGTGCCCGACGGGTCGCTCCTCGCGACCTCCTGCAAAAAGGATCGGTACTGTGCCTCCAGATCGTGTGTGGAGGCCAGCGCCTTCTCGAGGTGGCCGATGCGCTTCATCGGTCCCTCGGTCCAGCCTGACGGTTTGACCGAGTAGCTCAGGGCCGCCTCGCTCAGGAAGCGCCATTTGACGCCCTGCAGCTTGGGGTTGAGCTGCGCGCTTTGCGCGAGCACCACCATGGCGTAACAACGTCGAAACTACTCTTCACGCCTTCCAACCACGTTCACAGTTCACAAAAACACAAACGCGCCAGCAGAGGAGCGTGACCTTGGACGAATCTGCCGATGGAGCAAGAAAGTCCTTTCTAGGTCAAGGTGAAATATCCCGTTCCGTGCACCTAAGTTTAACAACATCGTCTCAAGTCACTAGTGCCTTCTTAAACCACCCTTCAGTGACGAGAGTGCTCGTGGTAGGGAGCGGAGGGAGCGGGCACTCCTGCCCGCTGTCGCCGTCGTCGTGACCTGTGTCAAGCAGTCGTGTTCCCTGCTCCTTACGGTGCACGCGCTCTCAGGAGTTCTCGGAGAGAACTGTGTGACTCAGACCGCTGCCTATTCTTCGTCGTCGTCAATGATAACGACCTCGACTCCAGCTGATGCAATCCTTCCGCGGCCCGCTGGCATGCCACCTGCTGCGTCTCGGCCTGTCTGCTTCATCGGCTGCTCCACCTCAAAGTCACTGCCATCGCTCTCCGGCAGCACCCGCTTGCGCGACTGTGGCGGCACGTCACTCGCCGCAGCTGCCTTGCGCTTGCCGCCTCCCTTGTTGGCCTTTGCAGCCTTCGCCATTGGAAGTAGGGTGGACGGCAGCGAGCAGGCGAGAGCGTGCAGACCAGCCGAGTGCGCAGTGGCGCCTGGGTCGCCCAGAACGGCGCTCGCGAGTGATGGTCGCGTGAACAGGTACGTGAGGATCGAGTAAGCCGTGAACGCAAAGTGCACGCGGATCGCATCGGCAAGCACAAGACGCAACACGAGGTGCTCCAACGCCTCGCGGCTGAGCTTTGCGTCGGCGTGCCTCAGCCGCGAGGCGAGCTTTTCCACGAGCTTCAGAGCGGTAAGCTTGGCGGGCGCTGCGCCGCCGTCGGTCACGCCCTCGGCGGCGGCGGCATCATTGAGCTCGGCGAGGCAGCGTAGCGCGTCGATCGCAAGCGGACTCACGTCCATCTCCTCCAGGGTGCTCCGATGCGCGATCGATGCCGAGGGTGCCGCTGCCTCGGCGCTCGCCGCGGCACACACATCACAGCACTGGCCCAGGCTCACGGCTCCCACCCGAGCCGGCAGCGACTGTCCAAAGAGCGAGGCGAGGCACTCGCGGCGGCAGCAGTGCCTCATCTCGCAGAAGCGACCAGATCCAACGAGGGCTCGCCATGCGGCCGCGCGATCGGACGTATCGCACGCCAAGGAGGCCAGCCGATAGAAATCGCTCGGCGACCACCAGGCGATCGCCTCGGCTGGCTTGCCATCACGCCCAGCGCGGCCACTCTCCTGGTAGTAAGCTTCGAGAGATTTGGACATGCTGTGGTGGAACACGAAGCGGACATCCGGCTTGTCAATGCCCATGCCGAACGCGATCGTTGCCACCACGATCTGCATCCGCCCGCTTTGCCACGCCGCTTGCATGCTCTGGCGTGACAGTGCGTCTACGCCAGCGTGGTACGGCGCGCAGCGCACGCCGCGCCGCTGCAGACCGTCTGCCACCTTCTCCGCATCCGCGCGCGAAAGAGTGTACACAATGCCCGCCTGCGACGGGAAGTCGCGCAGCGCGAGGGCAGCCATCTCGTCTAGGAGCGCCGCCTCGTCCAGCTTCTTGCGCACGCTGTACTTGATGTTCGGTCGGTCAAAGTGCCCACGAAAGCGCGCACTCAAATGGTCCATCTGGAGGGATCGCTCGACGTCGGCACGAACGCTCTCAGACGCAGTCGCTGTGAGGGCGAGAATGGGCACCTCGGGGAAGGTCGTCCTCAGCGTGCCGAGCGAGAGGTAGTCCGGACGGAAGTCGTGGCCCTGCGCACACGCGCAATGTGCCTCGTCGATGGCAAAGCGCAGCAGCATCTTGCCGTGGTATGCCTTTTGAAGCTTGCTCACGAGCATCTTCGACTTGGCGATGCGCTCGGGCGTCACGTAGAGGAATCGTAAGCCCGAGGTGGCCGGGTCCTCGATCTGGTGATGTACTTCCGTCGATTGGGTGCGGTCGGTGAGGTCAGCCGCAAGCAAGGCGCACCGCACGCCGCGTTGGCTCAAGCTCGCCACCTGGTCCACCATCAGGCTCACCAGCGGGCTCACAACAACTGTCAGACCGCTCGGAGAAAGCAAGCCCGGGAGTTGGAAGAGCAGCTGCATGGGCGAGAATCGTTGCAGCTCGCCTATCAGAACGCGAGCGGTGTGAGGCAGCCGAAGGCTGAGAGCATGAGTTTGAGTCGCGCTCTTTACCGACTTGCCCGAACCGGTTGGCAAGATCGCAAATGTGTCTCGTCGGGAGAGTGTTGCGTTGATCACTTCGCGTTGCAATGGACGGAAGGAGTCGTGGCCGAATCGCGATTTGAGCAAGTCGGCCACAGTCGCATCCCACTCAAAGGTGCCCGTCCAGTCCACTAGAACATGGTGCGCCTCGGCCGCGTCCTTGGCCGCCTGCTTCGCAGAGCTCCTCAGTTCTTGAAGCTGGCTACAGATTTCCGCCTCTTCATCTCGCAGGTCGCGCTGCCGAGCACGATTGAGTGCGAGGCTGCGCTCGAGCGCGGCGATCGACGGGTCCACATCGGAGGGCTCCATGGACGGGCGCGATGTTTCCGCCCTGTGTGGCGAAGCGTCCGCGCGCGGCGCCGCGCGGCTCTTGTGAACGCGCTTGCGCCCGAAAAGGCGCGCGTGCGCCGCGCCAGCGGCCCCTCGACAAATATGTAAAAAATTTGGGGTGCTTACACGAAAGCCCATACATGTTCCGAGACTTATTATGCGTTGCATGCAAAGAAACCGTCGTTTATCTCTCTCTGAACTGTTTCGAACATCGTGCGAATCGCACGCGCCAACCGTGTGCACGAACGTCACGATGCGCGAACCGACGGCATTTTGCTTGAAAAACAGTCGGGTGGCACTCATGAACACACGTTTCCCTCAGATGCCCTGGCCGGAGGCAATTCCGAAGCACATCCACATGACGCTCCCAGACACTGCGTGTGATAAGTGGCCGACGAACAAGTATTGTGAGTTCACCGGCAACGACCCCGCACGCTTCCTACAGCGCACGTGGATCGCAAGCGGCCTCAACCCAGGGTTTTCGCTCAAGGTTCACAACGATTCGGAGTGTGACAGCTTCTTGCGTGATTTCTCCAGGTCGAATAGCCTATGGCACGATGCTCACAAGCTCTGGACCAGCATTCCGTACGGCGTCATCAAGAGCGACTTCTGGCGGACTGCCTTCATCCTGGCTCACGGGGGCGTATACTCTGACGCCGATGTAGAGCCAGTGGCGAGCTTGCGATCATTCGTTCGGCCAGACGATATCTTTGTCACCTCTGGCAGCCTCTACCACGCGCAGACCAACTTTCACTTCATGGTCGCAAGCCCAGGTGAGCCTGCTCTGGCAAAGGCTCTCTCTGCCTTGATGCAGACCATACGCAGTACCAGATACTCATATTGGACTTGGTCGGGCTGCAAACCATTATTCAATGGACTGGTGAGCGTTCGCAACGACAGTGCGGCGAATCCGAGTTTCCTCGGCGAAGGGTTTCGCACATCGCGGGGTTTCTATCGCATACTTCTCGAGCGCAAGGTGGCGGGTTGGAGTGGCATACGCAAGGCAACATGCGAGCAGGTGAGGTTGAACGAGCCAAACAGGCCCAAGCTGGCACACGATCGCCTGTTGCTGCTCAACAAATACGTCGCTATTCCAGGCGCCATAGTTGCGAACGCTTCGAGAGCTTCACATTGGGGTTCGTCTCTCGACCTGTGGGGCGCGCAAGATCAGCGGCTCCACCTTCACAACGCGAGTTCGGATAGGTATTTACTGCACCCCACATCGTCTGCAGGTTGATTGCATTTCAATGGTTGCGCTTTGGGCTGGGGTGAGATTCGCAGCGTTTCGTTATATAATTTCGGTTTTCGCGCCCCCCCGCAGCCCGAACTCGATACGATAGCTGTTTGGTACGACCGGACTATGAGACCGCGAGCGTCATGAGAGATCGTTCCAACCGTCCATCGCATCGCGGGAGGGCGAATACCGAATTACCTATTACGTTTACGGGATCCTCGGATAAGAGCGAAAAGTCGAGTGAAAACGGAAAACACGAGTCTCGGCGCGGGATAATAAGCCCGAGTGCCGAGATCACCACATCGCCGTAAAGCTCCCGCGCCTAGCTTGGCCGTCTCTCATCTGAGTCCCCGCTGGGAGGCGATCCGCTCCTTGGCTCTGAGGCGCCGCGGGGCGGCCAAGCCCCCCAGGGAGGGTGCCAGGGGGCGCGACAAGGGTCGTGATGACCGCGAGCTTGGCGCGTTCGAGGTCCAACTTGGCCTTGGCAACCTCCTGCGTCACCTCATAATTGGTCCTGGCCAACTCGTAGACCGCGTGCGCCACCACCTGGTGCGCGGGGCTAGTTACCGGTATGGACGTGATGTCGAAGAGCACGCCGCACGAGTTGTCGTCGCCGACTGGCAGCTCCGCACGGTAAGGCGGGGCCGCGTGTGATGCCAGCGGCTGACGAGCTTGGCTGGCGTCCTGTCCGCTCGAGCCGAAGGAATGCGCCATATTGGGCGTCATGGAAGCCGCCTCCTCTCGAAATAGGTTGGACTCAGCACGACGCGAGAGCGTACCCAGTCCATCGAAGGATCTTTGGGGCGGCGGCTCTGACTGCAGGTCGTCCGAGAGCATTTGATAACCTCTCGAGCCCCGAGCACCAAAGATCCTAGAGGCCTCCTCCTCACGGATGCGCACAGGTCCACGCGCGGGCGGTACCACTCCTTTGGAGGCAGACCGAGACGGCAGCGCCGACGACTGCTGAACTCGATACTTCTTCTGCCCGGGCTTCCTGCCCTTGGCCTCCTCTGCCGCGAACATGTCGCCCAAAGCCCACCAGCCAATTGCGCCGAGAAGTAGCGCGAGCAAGAGAGCCGTTAACGCAGCCGCCAGCGGCAAGTTCTCCTCGCCCACGAGTTGCGCCAGCCGGCCCTCGCCCCCGAGCATCGCGTCCGCGGCGCTGATAAGCACCGACGTGGCGGCAACGAGGGCGGCTGGTGGCGCTGGGGGTATTGGGGGTGCTGGAGGCGCTGGGGGTGGGGGTGCAGGGGGTGCTGGGGGGGCTGGAGGTTGAGGGGGGGCTGGAGGTGCTGAGGGTGCACTATGCCGCCAGCTGCGCGCCGTGTCCACGGCGCTAACGAGCAGTGATGCAACGGCAGCGAGTGCTGTCGGCGGTGCTGGCGGTGCTGGCGGTGCTGGCGGTGCCGGCGGTGCCGGCGGTGCTGGTGGTGCTGGGGATGGGGGTGATGGGGGGGGGGGGGGGGCAGGGGGTGCAGGGGGTGCAGAGGGTGTACCATGCAGCCAGTTCCGTACGGCCTCGCCGCGGCTACCCGCCCATGCCTGAAGCCCATCAACCCCTGTACCCCCTGAACCCACACCCCCAGCCCATGCCTGAAGCCTATCTGTACGGCCGTCCACCCAGGTGCGCGCCGTGTCGGTACGGTTGGCCACCCACATGCGCGCCGTGTCGGTACGGTTGGCAACCCTTTTGCGCGCCGTGTCGGTACGACCGTCCACCCACGTGCGCGCCGTGTCGGTGCGGTTGGCCACCCACGTACGCGCCGTGTCGGTACGGTCGTCCAGCCGCTCAAGCACGCTTGCCGCCCAGTCAAGCCAGCCCTGCATCCACGCAGCGGGGGCAGCGAGTGTGCTCTGCGACCATGCCAGCGCGCTCTGCAACAAAGGCACCGCGTCCACGGCGCTAACGAGCAGCGATGCGGCGGCAGCGAAGGCTGTCGGCGGTGCCGGCGGTGTCGGCGGTGCTGGCGGTGGTGGGGATGCAGGGGGTGGGGGCGATGGGG
>Ga0210247_100432_pt1 | contig 39542 bp, 38 predicted proteins | sample ChrtobMetP3_16mM_FD_155449 | JGI IMG/M metagenome (GOLD analysis project Ga0210247, IMG submission 155449) | Chrysochromulina tobin associated microbial communities from unialgal haptophyte culture, Seattle, Washington, United States - P3_16mM | ecosystem: Host-associated > Algae > Haptophytes >... | reverse complement strand
CACCAGCTCGATGATCTCGGCCAGCGTCATGCCCTCGGAGCGTTCGCGCAGCACATCGAGCTTGGCCACGAACGCGCCGATGGCCACGCCCGCGCGGCCGGTCACCGCGCTCACCGCGTCGTGCAGCGAACAGCCCGAGACACGCGCCACGTCCTGCAGCTGCTCGATGCTGCGCGCGCCGATGCCGCGCGGCGGGAAGTTCACCACGCGCAAGAAGCTGGTGTCGTCGTTGGCGTTTTCCAGCAGGCGCAGATACGCCAGCGCGTGCTTGATCTCGGCGCGCTCGAAGAAGCGCAGACCGCCGTACACGCGGTAGGGCATGGCAGCGTTGAAGAGTGCGGTTTCCACCACGCGGCTTTGCGCGTTGCTGCGGTAGAGCACGGCCATCTCCACCTTGGGCACGTCTTCGCGCGCGAGCTGCTTCATCTCGTCGACCATCCACTGCGCCTCGGCAAAGTCGCTGGTGGCCTCGTGCACACGCACCGGCTCGCCCGCGCCGGCGTCGGTGCGCAGGTTCTTGCCCAGGCGGTTGGTGTTGTGGCTGATCAGCTCGTTGGCCGAGTCCAGGATGTTGCTGCAGCTGCGGTAGTTCTGCTCCAGCTTGATCTGGTGGCGCACGTTGAATTCACGCACGAAGTCGGCCATATTGCCCACGCGTGCACCTCGAAACGCGTAGATGCTCTGGTCGTCATCGCCCACCGCAAACACCGCGTTGCCCGCACCGGGCAAACCTTCCAGTGGCGGCGCGCTGAACATCTTGATCCAGGCGTACTGCAGGCGGTTGGTGTCCTGGAACTCGTCGATCAGGATGTGGCGAAAGCGGCGCTGGTAGTGCTCACGCACCGGGTCGTTGTCGCGCAGCACCTCGTACGACCGCAACATGAGTTCACCGAAGTCCACCACGCCCTCACGCTGGCACTGTTCTTCGTACAGCGCATAGAGCTCGACCTTCTTGAGCGTTTCCGGGTCGCGCGCGACCACATCACGCGGGCGCTGGCCATCTTCCTTGCAGCCGCTGATGAAGTACTGGATCTGCTTCGGGGGATAACGCTCGTCGTCCACGTTGAACTGCTTGCACAGGCGTTTGACGGCCGACAGCTGGTCCTGCGTGTCCAGGATCTGGAAAGTGGCGGGCAGGCCCGCGAGCTTGTGGTGTGCACGCAGGAAGCGGTTGCACAGGCCGTGGAAGGTGCCGATCCACATGCCGCGCACGTTCACCGGCAGCATGGCGGACAGGCGCGCCATCATTTCCTTGGCGGCCTTGTTGGTGAAGGTCACCGCCAGCACACCGCCGGGCGTCACCTGCCCGGTCTGCAGCAGCCACGCAATGCGCGTGGTGAGCACCCGGGTCTTGCCCGAGCCCGCCCCGGCCAGGATGAGCGCGTGCTCGGCCGGCAGCATGACGGCAGCGCCTTGTTCGGCATTGAGACCCGCAAGCAGCGGGGACGGGGCGACGGATTCTTCAAACAGCATGCTTCGATTGTAGGAAGCGCCCTGCACCGCGCGCCGTATACGGTCATGCGTATGGCGGCCATACGGTGTCGCCAGTGTGCAAAGCCGCCCCCCGGGTGCCGAAGGCGCCTAGAATCAGTCACCGGGCCCAAGATTCTTGCGCCCGGTTTTTTGTGCCCGACGCACAAAGCCGGCCAAGCCAAGCGCTCTCCCTGTTCAACAACAGTTTTCTGGAGCCTGGTTCTTATGGAGATATTCGACTACGACAACGTCCTGCTGCTGCCGCGCAAGTGCCGCGTGGAAAGCCGTTCGGAGTGCGACGCCGGTGTGGAGCTCGGCGGGCGCAAGTTTCGTCTGCCGGTGGTGCCGGCCAACATGAAGACGGTGGTGGACGAGTCCATCTGCGTCTGGCTGGCCAAACACGGTTACTTCTACGTGATGCACCGCTTCGACCTGGACAACCTGAAGTTCGTGCGCGACATGCGCGCGCACGATGTGTACGCCTCGATCTCGCTGGGCGTGAAAGCGCCCGACTACGCCACGGTGGACCAGCTGGTGGCCGAGGGCCTGGCGCCCGAATACATCACCATCGACATCGCGCACGGCCACGCCGACAGCGTGAAGAACATGATCGGCTACCTGAAGGAAAAACTGCCGTCGTCGTTCGTGATCGCGGGCAACGTGGCCACGCCCGAGGCGGTGATCGATCTGGAGACCTGGGGCGCGGACGCGACCAAGGTGGGCGTGGGCCCGGGCAAGGTGTGCATCACCAAGCTCAAGACAGGTTTTGGCACCGGTGGCTGGCAGCTCAGCGCGCTCAAGTGGTGTGCCCGCGTGGCGACCAAACCCATCATCGCCGACGGCGGCATCCGCAGCCACGGCGACATCGCCAAGAGCGTGCGGTTCGGGGCTTCGATGGTGATGATCGGTTCGCTCTTCGCGGGTCACGAGGAGTCACCGGGCCAGACGGTGGAGGTCGACGGTGTGCTCTACAAGGAGTACTACGGCTCGGCCAGCGACTTCAACAAAGGCGAGTACAAGCACGTGGAGGGCAAGCGCATTCTGGAGCCCATCAAGGGCAAGCTGGCCGACACGCTGGTGGAAATGGAGCAGGACGTGCAGAGCTCCATCAGCTACTCGGGTGGCACGAAGTTGATGGACGTGCGCAAGGTGAACTACGTGATCCTGGGCGGGGACAACGCAGGCGAACATCTGTTGATGTGACGCAGCACCCTGCCTCAACAGCAGGGCCGCCCGTCACACCACCACCGGCTCGGCCTCCAGCAAGATGCCGAAGCGCTCGTAGACGCTGGTCTGGATCGCCTTGGCCAGCGTCATCACCTCACCGCCGGTGGCGCCGCCCCGGTTCACCAGCACCAGCGCCTGACGCTCGTACACGCCTGCGCTGCCCACGCCCTTGCCCTTCCAGCCGCAGGCGTCGATGAGCCAGCCCGCGGCCAGCTTGATGCTGCCGTCGGCCATGGGGTAGTGCACCACCTTGGGCTCGCGCGCGATGATGTCGGCGCACTGCTCGCGGGACACCGTGGGGTTCTTGAAGAAACTGCCGGCGTTGCCGATCACCGCCGGGTCGGGCAGCTTGGCGCGGCGGATCGCGCAGACCCAGTCAAAGATCTGCTGCGCGCTCGGCGATGAAACGCCGCTCTCCGCCATCTTGCGGTCCAGGTCGGCATAACCCAGCACCGCCTTCCACGGCTTGGGCAGCCAGAAACGCACCTGGGTGATGAGCGCACGACCGGCCAGGCCCAGCCCTTTCTCGCCGGCTGGCGCGTGTTTGAACACCGAGTCCCGGTATCCAAAACCGCACTTGGCCGCGTCCAGCGTGAAGCTCTGACCGGTCTGCAGGTCGATGGCGTCCAGTGCGCTGAAACGGTCCTGCAGTTCCACGCCGTAGGCCCCGATGTTCTGCACCGGCGAAGCCCCCACCGTGCCCGGAATCAGCGCCAGGTTCTCCAGGCCGGGGAAGCCCTGTTCCAGCGTCCACCGCACGAAGTCGTGCCAGTCCTCGCCGGCTCCGGCCTCCACCAGCCACCCCTTGTCGGTTTCTTCCACCAGCCGCCGCCCGGTGATCTCGACCTTGATGACCAGCTGCTTGATGTCGCCGGTGATCACCAGGTTGCTGCCGCCCCCCAGCACAAAGGGTGGCGTGCCCGACGCCGTGCGCACGTCCGTGTCGGCCAGCAGCGCCAGCACGTCGTCTGTGGTGCGCACGCGCACCAGGCGCTGCGCCCTGGCCACAATGCCAAAAGTGTTGTATGGCTGGAGCGCCACGTTGTTCTCGACTAACATTCTTCGATTCTCTCATCCACCTTTTTGCAAGACCCCCAGCATGCCTTCTTTTGACACCGTTCTTGAAGCCGATTTCGTTGAAGTGAAAAATGCGGTCGATCAGGTCGCGCGCGAAATCGGGACCCGCTTTGATTTCAAGGGCACGAGCGCGGCGATCGAGCTCAAGGACAAGGAAATCATCCTGCACGGCGACGCCGACTTCCAGCTTCAGCAGATCGACGACGTGCTGCGCGGCAAACTCACCAAACGCGGTGTCGACGCGCGTTTCCTGGACGTGGGCAAGGTCGAAAAAGTCGGTGGTGACAAGGTCAAGCAGGTGGTGAAGGTGCGCAACGGCGTGAGCACCGAAGACGGCAAGAAGATCCAGCAGGCCATCAAGGCCAGCAAGCTCAAGGTGCAGGGCGCCATCCAGGGCGACGCGGTCCGGGTGACGGGGGCCAAGCGTGACGACCTCCAGGCGGCTATGGCGCTTATCAAGTCCGAGCTGAAAGACCTGCCACTTTCTTTCAACAACTTTCGCGATTGAGATGGTCCGCGCCTGCGCACTCGCAGTCGGCGTGCTGCTGGCTTTTCCAGCGGCAGCGCAGCAGGTGGCGCTTTCCGGCGTGGCCGGCGGCAAGGCGCTGGTCACCATCGACGCGGCCGCGCCGCGTTTCCTGAGACCCGGCCAGGCGCACCAGGGCGTGAAGCTGCTGAGCCTGCAGGGCGAGACGGCGGTGATCGAGGTCAACGGACAGCGCCAGACCCTGCGGGTGGGCGAAGCGCCGGTGAGCCTGGGGCGGGCCAAAGCCGATGCAGGCTCCCAGCGCATCGTGCTCACCGCCGACGCGCAGGGCCACTTCATGCCACCCGGTCAGATCAATGGCCGGCAGGTCCAGTTCATGGTGGACACGGGCGCCACGCAAGTGATCATGAGCGAATCGGATGCCAAGCGCATCAACCTCAAGTACGAGCAGGGTCAGAAGGTGCGCGTGGCCACCGCCAATGGTGATGTGGTCGGCCACCAGATCCGGCTGGACTCGGTGCGCATCGGTGAAGCGCAGGTGTACGACGTGTCGGCCATCGTGTTGCCCCAGTCGATGGCGTTCGTCTTGCTGGGCAACAGCTTTCTCACGCGCTTCCAGATGCAGCGCACCAACGATCAGCTCACGCTGGACAAGCGCTACTGATCACAGCGCTTTCTGTGCGGCGGTCACGACAATCTCGATCCGGTAGGCCGGGTTGGCCAGGGCCGCCTGCACCGTGGCCCGAGGCGGCGCGGTGCCCGCCACCACCCAGGCGTCCCACACCTCGTTCATCACGCCGATCTCGGCGATGTCGGTCAGGAAGATCTGCGCTCGCAGGATGCGCGACTTGTCGCTGCCGGCTTCCAGCAGACGCTGCTGCACCTGTTCCAGCACGTCTTCGGTCTGACCCCGGATGTCGGTGTCGCCGCGCTCGGGCACCATGCCGGCGAGGTAAACGACACCGTTGAACACAGCAGCTTCGCTGTAACGCGCGGCCACGCCGATGCGGGTGATGTGCTGACTCATGATTTTTTGGCGCCCAACTTGCTTTCCTTGCCGGCCATCAGCCGGTTGATGTTCTCCGCATGCCGGTAGACCAGCAGCATGCCCATGACCACCAGGCTCATCACCTGCACCCCGGGTGCATCCCAGGCCACACGATGCCCCAGCAGGAAAAACGCGGGGGCGAACACAGCCGTGACGATGGAGGCCAGCGACGAGTAGCGAAAGAACACCGCCATGATCACCCAGGTGGCCAGCGCAGCCAGCCCCAGCCAGGGCTGGAAGCCAAAGATCACGCCGGCTGCGGTGGCCACGCCCTTGCCGCCCTGGAAGCGGAAGAACACCGGATACAGGTGGCTGAGAAAGGCCGCGAGGCCGACCAGCGCCACGGTACCGTCGCCCAGGCCATGCGCTTCGCCCCACCACTTCACCGCCACCACCGGCAACCAGCCCTTGAGCGCATCGAGCAACAGGGTGATGACCGCAGCGGCCTTGTTGCCCGAGCGCAGCACATTGGTGGCGCCGGGGTTTTTGCTGCCGTAGGTGCGCGGGTCGTTCAGGCCCATGGAACGGCTCACGAGCACGGCAAACGAGAGCGAACCGATCAGGTAGGCGGCCAGGGTGGCCAGCAGGGGATAGAACAATGACAACGAAGTCTCCTCGGTGGTTCGGGCCGCTCTCTGCGGAGCGGCGCCGCGCTATTCTGCCAGCGCGCACGCCACCGGCCGGGCGCCCAGCGGGCCGCCGAGCACGGCCGGGTCGATGCCCACCAGATAGCCACGGCGCCCGCCATTGATCCAGATCCTGGGCAGGGTCAACACGGACGCTTCCACGTACACCGGCATGGCGCGTTTCAAGCCGAACGGTGAAGTGCCCCCAACGAAGTACCCGCTGTGCCGGTTCGCCACCTCGGGTTTGCAGGGTTCGACCGACTTGGCGCCAATCTGCCGCGCGAGGTTCTTGGTCGACACGGTGCGGTTGCCGTGCATCAACACCGCCAGCGGCTTGGCGGCCTCGTCCTGCATGACCAAGGTCTTGACCACGGCAAACGGGTCGAGCCCGAGCACCTGCGCGCTGTGCTGCGCACCACCGTGTTCAAGATATTCGTAGCTGTGTTCGGTGAACGCCACACCATGCGCCTTGAGCCAGGCGGTGGCGGGCGTTTCACTGACGTGCGGCTTTTTGGCCAAGCGTCAGCTCACTGCGCAGGATCTCGGGACTCCCACCGGATCTTGTCGATTTCAGCCAGCAGTTCGGGCGACAGCGTCGTGTCCCACGCGTCCAGGCATTCGTCCAGCTGGGTCAGCGAGGTCACGCCGATGATGGTGCTGGCCACACGCCAGTTGGTGTAGCAAAACGCCAGCGCCATCTGCGATGGCGTGAGGCCGTGGTCGCGTGCCAGCGCGTTGTAGCGGCGCGCGGTGTCCAGCGCCTCGGGCCGGCCCCAGCGCTGCTTGCGCATCGACTCGTACAAGGCCATGCGCCCGGCATCACCCACCAGGCCGGTCTCGTCGTACTTGCCGCTGAGCAAACCAAAGCCCAACGGCGAATACGCCAGCAGCGACACACCCAGGCGGTGGCAGGTCTCGTCCAGCCCGTTCTCGTAGCTGCGGTTGATCAGGCAGTAAGGGTTCTGCACCGTGGCCACGCGGGGCAGGCTGTGTTGCTCGGCCAGGCGCACGAACTCGTGCACGCCGTAGGGCGATTCGTTGGACAGGCCGATGGCCTTGACCTTGCCCACCTTCACCAACTCCGCCATGGCCTCCAGCTGCTCCATCACCGAGGCACACGGCTTGTCCTTGGTGGGGTCAAAACTCAGCAGGCCGAACGCCGGCACATTGCGCGCCGGCCAGTGGATCTGATAGAGGTCGATCACGTCGGTCTTGAGGCGGCGCAGGCTGTCGTCGCAGGCCTTGAGGATCTCGGCCTTGCTCACGCCGGAGTTCTCGCCGCGAATCCACGGCATGCCGCGCGACGGGCCCGCCACCTTGGTGGCCAGCACCACCTTGCTGCGCAAGCTCGCGTCCTTGGCGAACCAGTTGCCCAGAATCGTTTCGGTGGCGCCGCAGGTCTCGGCGCGCGCAGGCACCGAATACATCTCGGCCGCATCGAGGAAGTTGATGCCTCGCTCCATGGAGCGATCCAGGATGCTGTGAGCACTGGCCTCGTCGACTTGCTCACCGAAAGTCATGGTTCCCAGGCAAACCGGAGGAACTGTCAGTGCGCTGGCGCCCAATGGAACGTTTTTCATGCAATTTTTTGTAAAGTCAGAAGGGAAGTGATGCCAAAGCGATAGGTCAGGGTATAAGTTTAGAGCGCATCGGATCGCGCCGCAGTCACCATGAACACACCCTTGAGTGTGACGATGATGTCGCCGTGGATCCGGGGCCGACTTTTTTCCGTTCTTCAACAACGCCAGTGGAGCATTGCACATGAAACACCTCACCAACATCACCCGTGGCCTGACGGTCACCGCCCTCGCCGCCGCGCTCGCCCTGAGTGGCTGCGCCAACATGAGCGAAACCCAGACCGACTCCGCCAAGGGTGCCGGCATCGGTGCCCTCGCCGGCGTGCTGCTGGGTGCCGCCACCGGTGGATCCAAGGGTGCAGCCCAGGGCGCCGTGCTCGGCGCTGGCGCCGGCGCACTGGGTGGCTACATCTGGTCAACCAAGATGCAGGAGCAGAAGCGCGCGATGGAAGCCGCCACCGCCGGCACCGGCATCGGCGTGAGCCAGACCTCGGACAACCGCCTGAAGCTTGACGTGCCCGCCGACGCTGGTTTTGCCACCGGCAGCTCCACCGTGAGCCCCACGCTGCAGCGCGTGCTCGGCCAGTTCGCCAACACGCTCAACGCCAACCCGGTGACGGCCGTGGCGATCGTGGGCCACACCGACAGCACCGGCAGCGACGCGGTGAACAACCCATTGTCGTTTGACCGTGCCAACAGCACGCGCGACTACCTCGTGGCTCGCGGTGTCTCGGCACAGCGTTTCGCCACCGATGGCCGCGGTTCGCGCGAACCAATCGCCGACAACGGCACCGCTCAAGGTCGTGCGCAGAACCGCCGCGTTGAAATCTACGTGGCCGAGCCTGCACGTCAGTAAGCGGGTCCCCACGCTCCGCCTCCCGGGGCGGTGGCGTCCTCACGGACAAGAAGAAGCCTGGCACTGCCGGGCTTTTTCTCGTCCGCTCGGCGGGGTGAGCCTCACAGTTTGGCCATGATGTGGCGCGCCACGGTGTAGTCCCCCAGCGCATACATCGACATGTCCTTGCCGTAGCCGCTGGCTTTCATGCCGCCGTGCGGCATTTCATTGGCCAGCATGAAGTGGGTGTTGATCCAGGTGCAGCCGTACTGCAGCTTGCGCGCCACCAGCTGAAGCCGCGCACGGTGTTGCGCACCTCGTCGCTGGAGGCGGTGCGTTCGCTGGTGGGCGTTGGTGCGGGCCTCGCGGTGCTGCCCGATTTTCTCTACCGCCCCTGGACGCTGGACGCGGAGCACGTGGAGGTGCGGACCTTGCGCGATGCGGTGCCCACGGTGGATGTGGGGCTGGTGTGGCGGCGCGGGTCTCAACCGCGTGCGGAGGTGCTGGAGTTCATCGAGGTGGCGCGGGACCAGTCGCGGTCCCGGCGTCCTGTGGCCTGAGTTGTTTTTTCTCCGGCTGATCCGGTCATCGGCCCGTGAGGTTCAGGCGTTCAATGACCCCGCGCCCGTTCTTCTTCAAGCAAGCGCAGCACCCGCCTCTGCACCTTGCCCGTGGTGGTCATGGGCAGTGCGTCGATGAACTCGATCTCTTTCGGGTATTCGTAGGGCGCGAGCTTGCCCTTCACATGCGCCTGCAGCTGCTTCACCAGCGCTTCACCCGCCACATGCCCGGGCGCCAGAACCACATACGCCTTCACCACCGCACCACGCTCGGCATCGGGCTTGGGCACCACCGCCGCGTTGGCCACCGCCGGGTGCTTGACCAGGCAGTTCTCGATCTCGCTCGGCCCGATGCGGTAACCCGCGGCCTTGAACACATCGTCGGCACGGCCCTGGTACCAAAGGTAGCCGTCGGCATCGCGCGTGGCCAGGTCACCGGTGCGGCACCAGCTGTTGGCCATGTCGCCGGTGTACTTGGCGCGGGTCGATGCCTCGTTCTTCCAGTAGCCCAGAAAGAACACCGGATCCGGATCACCATGCACATCGAGGCGGTGCACCGCCACGTCGCCCGGCACACCCACCGGGCACTCGTTGCCCGCGTCGTCGATGACAGCGACGCGGTGGCCTGGGTAGCCCTTGCCCATGGAGCCGGGCCGCGCCGGGTAGAGCCGCGCGCAGTTGCCCACGATGTAGTTGATTTCGGTCTGACCGAACATCTCGTTGACTGTGACGCCGAGCTGATCACGACACCAGGCAAACACCGCATCACCCACCGCCTCGCCAGCGCTCATGAGGCCTTCCAGCTTGAACTTGTATTGCTGCTTCGGCGTGGGGATGGCCTTCATCATGGCCTTGAGCGCGGTGGGAAACAGGAAGCTGTGCGTCACGCCATGGCGCTCGATCAGCTCGAACGCGGTCTGCGGGCTGAAGCGGCCGTTGAAGGCCACGATGGGGCGGCCGAAATACAGCGTGGGCAACAGGGCGTCCATGAGGCCGCCGGTCCAGGCCCAGTCGGCCGGTGACCAGAACACCGCTTTCGACGGCTGCTTCGCATTGAACGGATCAAAACCAAACCAGTTCTGGCTGCACACAAACCCCGTGAGGTTGCCGATGAGGGCGCGGTGCGGGATCAGCGCGCCCTTGGGGTTGCCGGTGGTGCCACTGGTGTAGATCAGTACGGCGGCCTCTTCGGCCAGCGTATTCAACGGTGTGAAATCGGCTGGCTCCTGGGCGAGCAGCGCGGTCCAGTCAAGGTCGGCGCGCATGCCCTCGGGCGTGCCGTCGCCGTCCACGCCGATCACACAGCGCAGCAGCGGGCAGTCGTCCCGCACGCCGAGCAACGCCGGCAACGACGGTTGGTCGCAGATGGCCACCACCGCTTCGCTGTCCTGCATCCGGAACTCCAGTGCCTCGGGCCCGAAGAGTTGCGACAGCGGCATGCCCACAGCGCCCATCTGGAGCACCGCCATGTAGGCCACCGCGGTCTCGAAGCGTTGCGGCAGCACGATGGCCACACGGTCACCACGCTGCACGCCGAGTGCGGCCAGTGCGTTCGACAGGCGGTTCGCCTGGTCGAGCAGATCGGCGTAGCTGTGGGTCCGATCGCTCTGGCCCGGCGCGCAGGCCACAACGGCCACGTCGCCGGCGCGCGCCGGGTCTTCGGCCCAACGCCGCATGCACACCTGAGCCATGTTGAAGTGTTCGGGCACCTGCCAGCCAAAGCGGCTGTGCAGCGTGTCGTACAGGTCCAGGGGCCTGTCGGTCTTGTCTCTGGCTTGACTCGGGCGCATGGTTGTCTCGGTCTCGTTCTTTATGATCCGACGAATGTACCAAGCACAGAGAGCCTCACGCAGCGAATTCGTCCCGGTTCGCAACCTCAGCTACCACGTGCGCGTCTGGGGCGAGCGCAGCGACGGCGTGGCGCCACTGGTGCTGGTGCACGGATGGATGGATGTGGCCGCGTCGTGGCAATTCGTGGTGGACGCACTGCAGACGGAGCGCTGGATCATCGCGCCCGACTGGCGCGGCTTTGGCCACACGAGGCTCGAAGGCCCGGCGGTCGACAGCTACTGGTTCCCCGATTACATGGCCGACCTCGACGCCCTGCTCGACCACTACGCGGGCGAACACAAAGTCGATCTGGTGGGTCACAGCATGGGCGGCAACATCGCCATGATGTACGCGGGCGTTCGACCGCAACGCATTGAACACCTCGTCAACCTCGAAGGCTTCGGCATGCCCGAAACGCGGCCCGCGCAGGCGCCGGGCCGCTACGCGCAGTGGATGGACGAGATCAAGACCGTGCAGCGCGGTGGCAAGGCGCTCAAGAGCTACGCCGACGCCGACGGCGTGGCGCGCCGGCTCATGAAGACCAACCCGCGTCTCGCGCAAGAGAAGGCCGACTGGCTGGCCCGCCAATGGGCGGCGCCCAATGCGCAAGGCGAGTGGGACATTCTGGGCGACGCGGCTCACAAGGTGACCAGCGCGCACATCTACCGGCTTGACGAAGCGCTCGAAATTTACCGCCGCATCACAGCACCGGTGCTGTCGGTGACCGCCGGCGACGACAGCCTGGGCCAGTGGTGGAAAGGCAGCTACACCCTGGCGCAGTACATGGAGCGCATCCGCGCCGTGCCACGGCTGCAGAGTGCCGTGGTGCAGGAAGCGGGCCACATGGTGCACCACGACCAGCCGGCGGAGCTGGCCCGGTTGATCGAGGCGTTCCTGAACACCGCCCCTTGAACATCGGTGACGGAGTTGCGGGTTTCTGCCTCCTGTGGATCGCACGTTCAAAGCCGCCGGGCATACTCGCGCGTTATGAAATTGATCCCACGCGCATTCTTCAAGCCCGCCGCCGCGGTCGTTCTGGGTCTCGTCATGGGCGCCCAGGCCCACGCGGGCAACTGGGACCTGTGCCCGGGCTACGACCAGCCGGCCAGCGCCGAACCCGACGCGCCCCGCTACGAAGCCTTCTTCTCGCCCTACACCCACCACTGGACGCCGGACGACGAACACGAGCAGGTGTACGCGGTCAGCGTGAGCCGGCTGCTGCCCAACAACCGGTACTGCGGTTTCAGCCTGTTCAACAACTCGTTTGGCCAACCCTCGGCCTACGCCTTCGTCGGCAAAAGCTGGCCCGGGCTGTGGAAGACCTACCCCAAGGTCTATGCCTCGGTGAGCGCCGGCATCATCTACGGCTACGTGGGCCAGTACAAAAACAAGGTGCCGCTCAACGTGGGCGGGTTCTCGCCCGTGATCGTGCCGGCCATCGGCTACCGCCTGTCCCCCAAGGCCACGCTGGAGATGCAGTTGCTGGGCACGGCAGCGGTCATGTTCGGCACCACCTGGCGCTTTTGAGGCGCGCCGCCGCTGGCGGCCCCATGGCGTGAGAAAATCGCGGTTTTGACATTGACCGCAGGAACACCCCATGGAAGCCGAACGCAGCAACGCCATCCGATCGCAGCTCGAAGACCTGACCACACGCGTGGTCGAGCTCCGGAGGTATCTTTGACTACGATGCCAAAGCATCGAAGTTGAAGGAAGTCGAGTCGGCTCTGGAAGACCCCACGGTCTGGAACGATCCCAAACGCGCCCAGGAGCTGGGCCGCGAGAAAAAATCCCTCGAAGACGTGGTGCTGGTGCTCGACCGCCTCACCAGTGAGCTCACCGACAACACCGAGCTGTTCGAGATGTCGAGCGAAGACGGTGACGACGCCGGTCTGATCACCATCGAGGGCGAGGCCGCCAAGGTCGCGGCCGAGGTGGAGAAGCTCGAATTCCGCCGCATGTTCCGCAACCCGGCCGATCCGCTGAACTGTTTCCTGGACATCCAGGCCGGCGCCGGCGGCACCGAGGCTTGCGACTGGGCCAGCATGCTGCTGCGCCAGTACCTGCGCTACGCCGAGCGCAAGGGCTTCAAGACCGTGATTGAAGACGAGACCGAGGGCGACACCGCCGGCATCAAGAGCGCCACCATCAAGATCGAGGGCGACTACGCCTTTGGCCTGCTGCGCACCGAAACCGGTGTGCACCGCCTGGTGCGCAAGAGCCCGTTCGACTCCTCGGGCGGTCGCCACACCTCGTTCGCGTCGGTGTTCGTGTACCCCGAGATCGACGACTCGATCGAGATCAACATCAACCCGTCCGACGTGCGCACCGACACCTACCGCGCGTCCGGCGCCGGTGGTCAGCACATCAACAAGACCGACTCGGCCGTGCGCCTCACGCACATCCCCACCGGCATCGTGGTGCAGTGCCAGGACGGTCGCAGCCAGCACGGCAACCGCGACGTGGCGTGGAAGCGCCTGCGCTCCAAGCTCTACGACTTCGAGCTGCGCAAGCAGCAGGAAGAACAGCAGAAGCTGGAAGACACCAAAACCGACGTGGGCTGGGGTCACCAGATCCGTTCGTATGTGCTGGACAACAGCCGCATCAAGGACCTGCGCACCAACGTCGAGATTTCCGCCACGCAGAAAGTGCTGGACGGCGATCTGGATCCCTTCATCGAAGCATCACTGAAGCAAGGCGTCTGACCATGAGCTCACTGCGTGAAGGCCCCACCACCGTGGTTCACCGCGAAGACTACGCCGCCCCGGCCTACTGGATCGACACCGTCGACCTGTGCTTCGACCTGGACCCGGCGAAGACGCGCGTGCTCAACAAGATGCGCCTGCGCCGCAACCCCGACGTGCAGGCGCAGGCCTTGCGGCTCGATGGTGAAGACCTGAACCTCGCGCGTGTGCTGGTCAACGGCGCGGGTTGCTCGTTCAAGATGGACGGTCAACAACTGGTGCTGGAGAGCCTGCCCGAAGGCACCGAGCCCTTCGATCTGGAAATCTTCACCACCTGCACGCCCGAGAAGAACACACAGCTCATGGGCCTGTACGTGAGCCAGGGCACCTTCTTCACGCAGTGCGAGGCCGAGGGCTTTCGCCGCATCACGTATTTCCTGGACCGCCCCGACGTGATGGCCAGCTACACCGTGACGCTGCGTGCCGACAAGGCCAAGTACCCGGTGCTGCTGTCCAACGGCAACCTGGTGGAAGAAGGCAAGCTGCCCGATGGCCGCCACTTCGCCAAGTGGGTCGACCCCCACAAGAAGCCCTGCTACCTCTTCGCACTCGTCGCCGGCCAGCTGGTGGCGCGTGAACAGCGCATCACCTCGCGCAGCGGCGGCAACCACCTGCTGCAGGTGTATGTGCGCCCGGGCGACATGGACAAGACCGAACACGCCATGAACTCGCTGATCGCCAGCGTGGCCTGGGACGAAGCACGCTTCGGCCTGCCGCTCGATCTGGAGCGCTTCATGATCGTGGCCACCGCCGACTTCAACATGGGCGCGATGGAGAACAAGGGTCTCAACATCTTCAACACCAAGTACGTGCTGGCCAACAGCGCCACCGCGACCGACACCGACTTCTCGAACATCGAATCGGTCGTGGGCCACGAGTACTTCCACAACTGGACCGGCAACCGCGTCACCTGCCGCGACTGGTTCCAGCTGTCGTTGAAAGAAGGCCTCACCGTCTTCCGCGACCAGGAATTCAGCATGGACCTGTGCGCCGAACCCTCGGCGCGCGCGGTCAAGCGCATTGAAGACGTGCGCGTGCTGCGCACCGCACAGTTCCCCGAAGACGCCGGCCCCATGGCGCACCCGGTGCGGCCCGACAGCTACGCCGAGATCAACAACTTCTACACCGTCACCGTGTATGAAAAAGGCGCCGAGGTCGTGCGCATGATGCAGACCCTCGTGGGGCGCGAGGGCTTTGCGCGCGGCATGAAGCTCTACTTCGAGCGCCACGACGGACAGGCCGTGACCTGCGACGACTTCGCCCAGTCGCTGGCGGATGCCAACCCCGACACCGACCTGGCCCGTTTGCTGCCGCAGTTCAAGCGCTGGTACAGCCAGGCCGGCACGCCGCGCCTGCGCGCCGAGGGCGTGTATGACGCGACCAACCGCAGCTACACGCTCACGCTCACCCAGAGTTGCGCGCCCACGCCCGGCCAGAGCGCCAAGGAGCCGTTCGTGATCCCGGTGTCGCTCGGCCTGCTGAGCGCCGACGGTGCACAACTGCCGCTGCAACTGGCCCACTGGACGCAACCCGAAGCCGGCAGCCGCACCTTTGTGCTGACGCAAACCAGCGAGAGCTTCACCTTTGTGAACCTCGACAGCGAACCCGTGCCCTCGCTGCTGCGCGGTTTCTCGGCGCCCGTGGTGCTCGATTGCCACTACACCGACGCACAACTGCTCACCCTGCTGGCCTTCGACCCCGACCCGTTCAACCGCTGGGAAGCTGCGCAACGCCTGGCCCTGCGCCGTGCGCTCATGGCGATCTTGAGCGACGACCCGGTGCCCGCTGCCCCGCTGGACGACGCTTGCCTGGGCGCCATGCGTGACGTCTTGCGCCACCCCACGCTGGACGCTGCGTTCAAGGAACTCGTGCTCACGCTGCCCAGCGAAACCTACATCTCGGAGCAGCTGGGCGAGGTGGACCCGCAACGCGTGCACGCCGTGCGCGAAGCCATGCGCCTGCAGCTGGCGCAGGCCCTGCAAGCCGACTGGGCCTGGGCGTATGAAGCGCACAAGGACAACGGGGCCTACCGCCCCGACCCGGTGAGCACCGGCCGGCGTGCACTGGCCGGCATGGCGCTGACCATGTTGTGCCTGGACGCGCGCGCCAGCGGTGACGCCGTGTGGCCCGGCCGCGCCTACCAGCGCTTCAAGGACGCCGGCAACATGACCGACCGGTTCAACGCCTTGTCGGCCCTGGTGGTGAGCGACCACGCCCTGGCGCGCGACGCGCTGGTCCGCTTCCACAACATGTTCCAGAACGAAGACCTGGTGCTGGACAAGTGGTTTGCCCTGCAAGCCGGAGCTCCCGACCGCGGTGGCAACGTGTTGCCCGCCGTGCGCCAGCTCATGAAACACGCCGACTTCCACCTCAGGAACCCGAACCGCGCACGCAGCGTGATCTTCAGCTACTGCAGCGCCAACCCCGGCGCGTTCCACCGCACCGATGCGGCCGGCTATCTGTACTGGAGCGAACGCGTCGTTGAGCTCGACGCGTTCAACCCGCAAGTGGCTGCCCGCCTCGCCCGCGCCTTGGACCGCTGGAAAAAACTCGCCGAGCCCTACCGCAGCGCCGCCCGCGAAGCCATCGCCCGCGTGGCCGCCAAGACCGACCTGAGCAACGACGTGCGCGAAGTCGTCACTCGGGCTTTGGCAGACTGAAACAGACACTCAACATGACCAAACGCATCTCCCTCACCCGCTACCTCGTCGAACAACAACGCGTCGACGGTCACATCCCTTCTCAGCTGCGCCTGCTGCTCGAAGTGGTGGCCCGCGCCTGCAAGAGCATCAGCCAGGCCGTGAACAAAGGCGACCTGGGTGGCGTGCTCGGCGCCGCCACCACCGAAAACGTGCAGGGCGAGATGCAGAAGCAGCTCGACATCATTGCCAACGAGGTGCTGATCGAAGCCAACGAATGGGGCGGCCACCTCGCGGCCATGGCCAGCGAAGAAATGGACAGCATCTACGTGGTGCCCAACCGTTACCCGCAGGGCGAATACCTGCTGCTGTTCGACCCGCTCGACGGCTCCAGCAACATCGACGTCAACGTCAGCATCGGCACCATCTTCAGCGTGCTCAAGAAGCCCGAAGGCAGCGCCGGTGTGAGCGAGCAGGACTTCCTGCAACCCGGCGCCCAGCAAGTGGCCGCCGGCTACTGCGTGTACGGCCCGCAGACCACGCTGGTGCTCACCGTGGGTGACGGCGTGGCCATGTTCACGCTGGACCGTGAGCAAGGCTCGTTCGTGCTCACCAAAGAGAACGTGCAGATCCCGTCCGACACCAAGGAATTCGCCATCAACATGAGCAACATGCGCCACTGGGACGAACCGGTGAAGCGCTATGTGGACGAATGCCTGGCCGGCAAGGAAGGCCCGCGCGGCAAAGACTTCAACATGCGCTGGGTGGCCAGCATGGTGGCCGACGTGCACCGCATCCTCACGCGCGGTGGCATCTTCATGTACCCCTGGGACAAACGCGAGCCCGAGAAGCCCGGCAAACTGCGCCTGATGTACGAAGCCAACCCCATGGGCTGGCTGATCGAACAAGCCGGCGGCGCCGCCACCAACGGCAAAGAGCGCATCCTGGACATCCAGCCCGGCAAGCTCCACGAGCGGGTGAGCGTGATCCTGGGTTCGAAGAACGAAGTCGAGCGCGTGACCCGCTACCACACCGGGCTATAATCGCGGGCGTTGCCGGTGTAGCTCAGTCGGTAGAGCAGCTCATTCGTAATGAGAAGGTCGGGTGTTCGATTCATCTCTCCGGCACCACGTAGATACAAGAAAGCCCGCTATGAAGTTCATAGCGGGCTTTTTCGTTGCTGAGTCCTTACAGACTATTTACAGACTGCAGGACGGCGGTGCACACGTTAACTGCAAGAGTTGAGCACGCGGCTGCTTCACCCCTGTAGAAGTACTTCGGCTAAGTGCGGGGCCCCGGCATCATAAGAAACCACGTCTAGCCGGCACCTCTCCTACACCGCGTACGTTCACCTGAATATCAACATCAGTGGAGTTGGCTTCGCGCCTGAACTCGCTCTATGTACGCTGGGTGAAGCTCTCCATGCTCCTTAACCACGGCCTCGATGACTCGTAATTGCTGCTGAAACTCAGTCGATGGAACTTTAGTGTATGTCCAGCAAGAAAACTCCTGTTTCGGGCGAACTAACATTAGCTCTCGAGCATTCGACAAGTACTCAACAGACTCCGGCACCTGACCTAGAGCTCCATAGGCAACACCCAAACACATCGAGTAGTTTGGCGAGGTATTGCGGCGGCTTTGGGATTCATGAATTTGAACTACAGAACCAAAAAGATCTCTCGAAGGACTACCTTCGATTCCCCATGTAGCCATGGCCAAATTAAAATATGCTGTTATGTCAGGAGAGTCTGGATAAATGTACTTTCTCAGGATGTTTTTCGCCTCCTGGAACTTACCAAGACCGATCTTCGTAATCGCTAGTTGATTTTCGATTACTGCCTTTTCTTCATTTTCTCCGTCAAGATCACTTAGGATGCGCTCCTGTATGTTTAGTTTTTCTGTATTTTGATCGAGTCTTTGAGCTACCAGTAGACGTTCACTCGTATTCAGTGAATGGAATGCGGGAGACTCTGGTAGTGAATTCAACAGCGTCGAATCTAGAATGTCGATATAGCTCATTGCCTCTAACAGTGCTGGAAGCTCGGCACCTTCTGACGCCAGCAGGGAGTGCAAATTATCTATGGCACTGTCCTTATTGCCGAGCTTGTGATTCAACCGAGCCATTAAACTGAAAACCGCAGATTTATTCTCCCCATGGCTGTTAGTCAGAAGACTCAGCGCATCTGAATTTCGCCCGATCGCCTCAAAAATCAGCGCAACACGATATCCAACCTCATCGTCTTTAGAATGAATCTGAAGTATTTCTTCGGCAGTTGGGAGGGCTTCTGACAACGCCTCACCAGCGTTAGCGCCCCTTATCTTTCGTAGCGTCTTTTTCAGAAAGCCAATTGCAGCGGTGCGCTCTGCAATGTTCTCTTCAACAATCGTATCGGCAAGGCGCTTGTATTCTTTCGCCAATCGGCTCTTGGGCCTTGCGATTGAGAAGATCGTTTGATTAAGAAAAAGAAGACTACTGTAATGCTGCAACTTCGCAGCTAAAGACTTGTAATGAAGTTCACTCTGGAAACGCTGCAGCATGCTCCCTACGATCTCATCTTCGTCATCGAGGTCGGGTACATTCGATGCTACATAGTGAAGGGCAATCGGTTTTTTGATGTTTTTTCGTGCGCTATTCTGCGTTTCAATTGCACGTGAAACCTTTTTCATTCCTAGAAGATTCTGCTCATTCGGGAAGAACAACAAGCATACGGCTTCAGGCAGCTGGCGCGTGCAAATACCCTCCACATCGCTATGTCCAGTTCTTGAGTCGATTAGTACATAGTCGGGAGCAATAGTGTTTTGCCACTGCTGCTTGAGGTCCTCGAAGAACAAATAGCCATCCTCCACCTCATACAGCGAACGCCAGTCAATACTATTTAGCCTTGTCGAATACTCAGCGTCATGACGTCCCGCGGGCATTGTCCAAAGTTCACCGCCACCGTCCAACTTCTCAGTTAGGCAAATATAGTTGGAAACGTCAGGCGCTTGCTTCGTAGCACGGTAATCGGTCACATATTCAACGACTCCTTTGGAATCGCTACATGAACGTGTCCAGTTATAGGAAGTCAGCCCAGGAGCCTCAAGGTCGAAATCAACGATAAGAACTTTCTTGCCTTCGCCGATCAGTTGTGTCGCAACATTGACTAGTGCCATAGTCCGTCCGACACCACCTTTGAATGAGTAAAAGGTTACGGTGTACATACTAATGTGTTGCAAATAGAACAAAGGACTCCGCCTCTCGCGAGGCAGTCTGCTGTTTAAATGGTGTCAGTGCTCGAAATTTTGAGAATCTATCTTCGTTTTGTACGGCAGATTTTGGCATCCGTCGCTGCTGAAGCCTCGTTAGATTATCTGGAAAACACGTTAGAAAGAGCAAGGAATCATTAGCCGGATTTTGATAGAGCGCCCCCGTCTCCCATCGTGTTAACGATGCACGGCCTATTCTTGTGAGATCAGCAAACTGCTGCTGGGACATCCCATATCTCTCCCGATTCGCGACAATCTGCGCTGGACTCATAATTTGCAGATGAATGCATACCTGTTCATGCCGAATTCTTTCTGCCTCTTTATCAAGATATTCAAGACCGCACGTTGCGCAATTTCGCACCGGAATTCTGACAGTTAGCTCAACGGCCTCGGGACCGACTCCATACGTGAAATGATCATCTTCCCAGCGAGTCGCAACGTCAGAGCCGGCGCAGGCTGGGCATGTGTGGAGTGAAGTGGTTTGTAAAGTGGTGGGGTTCATACCGAGTCCTACTGGTAATGGCTGTAGTGGAAGCTTCGGCCAATGGCGCAGCTTCCATTGCCAACCTGTACTTTCATGTAGACAGGCGGCCTCTTTGGGTCAATCCCTACGCAAAGCACTATGGCCGTGCTCCCATATGGGGTGTCGAGGCTGATCTCTTGGTATTCAATACCCTCATCGAGCTTGTCAGCGATCAGGTCCCAAGCGCCAGCATCAGAAAAAAAGAAACCTGGCAGCCCAGGAATTTCAACGCGATGCGGGGTCCATTCATGCGGCCGGCCAATACTTCGACCAGATGACTTTCTGCAATTGGCAACTAGCTGCCGAAGTGTCTCGGGATTCATTTTTTAAACAGGCCAGTGGTCACATGCCTCATATGATGCCTAGATCGTTCGAAAAAGTCAAGCGTGCCTCATATGAGGCATATAGGCCCCTTCACTCGGCATGGACATAGGACCGTGCTCTAGTGGAGCGAGGCGCTCGCTGTAGCGGATGCTGAAGTACTGCGACCCCCTATCGGAGTGACCAACCAGGCTGCCATCGCGCTCGGGCTGCCAGGCATACAAAGCCTGCTCCAGCGCATCGAACACGAAGTCCATTCGAACTGCTCACGCGCAAACCCACGATGCGACGTGCGTACACGTCGATAACGAACGCCACGTACAGCCACCCCTGCCAGGTCGAGACTTAGGTGAAATCAGAGACCCAAAGCTGGTGGGGTCGATCGGCCTTGAAGATCCGGTTGACCCGGTAGCGGGCACAGCGCCTTACTATCACTGTTGGTGGTGTGCACCGCCTTGCCGCGGCGCACTGCCAACTAGCCAATGCGTCTCAGCAAGCGTTCGACCGTGCAGCAGGCAATGGAGATGTCCTCGCGGTTGATCTGCTTCCAGACCTTGTCGGCACCGTAGACCTGCATGTTGGCTCGCCACACGCGTTCGATGTGAGGAGCCAATGCACCGTCACGCTGTGCGCGCTGACATCGCAGGGCCGGGTTGCGTTGCTGGACGGCGTGGCGCCAGTAGCCAGACGGGGCGATCTGCAGCACCTTGCAGATCGACTCGACCCCGAAAGCCTGTCGATGCTGATCAACGAAGTTGTTCAGGTCTTCAGACGGCGGTCGAGTTCCGCCTGGGCGAAAAACGCGCTAGCCAGCTTCAGGATCTCGTTGGCCTTGCGCAGCTCATTGCTCTCGCGTTCGAACTCCTTCAGGCACTGCAGGTCGGTCGTCGTGACGCCAGCCCTGGCACCGGTATCGATCTCATCGCGCTTGAACCACTCATTGAGGGTCTGCGGCACGCAGACAATCTCGGGGGCGATGGATTCGATGGCGGCCCACAGCGAGGGTTACTTGCCTCGGTGCTCCTGCACCCTGCGAACGGCGAGTTCGCGAACCTCGGGAGAAAAGTGATTCGACTTCTTCATGGCTCAATCCTCTCAGAGAGTTGAGCCTCCTTAAAACCCGAGGCGGTTCATCCTGCTGCACCGCGTCCTCTTGTAGTATCGACCATAAAAAGGAGGCCAAAATGGCAACAACGATACAACAGTACGCTTTGGAACGGGGTATCAAGAACCTCTTGCACTTCACTCGCGAAAGCAACCTAAATTCGATCCTCCAAAGGGGTCTAGTAACACGCGACGTACTGGCAAAAGAGGGCTATTCGAGTTTCAATGACAACGTGCGGGCAGACTACACAAATGCGGTCTGCCTATCTATTGGATTCCCCAACTACAAAATGTGGCACGGAATCAAACAAGATAATGTGGGCGTGGATTGGGTAATTGTTGCGGTCTCACCATCTGCATTATGGACGCTCAACTGCGCGTATTGCACTGCCAACGCCGCGTTAAGTTCGGTGGCTTCAATTCCTCTTATGCAAAGGCAGAGTCTGAGCGCGTTCCAAGAAATGTATGCCGACATCCCAGGCAAAGAACGTGTAAAACTAGGCATCGCTGATAGCTTTCCAACAAATCCCCAAGCCGAAGTTTTGATGCTTCAAGGTGTTCCAAAAAACTATATTTTTGGTGTAATTGCCTCAACTGCGGCGCAAGAGGATCGACTTAGAGGTCAATACCCTAATCTTAAAATTTTTATGAAGCCTGGCTACTTTAGCTATAGAAGCGACTGGTCTTATTGGAAAAAGGGAGTGTAACGTGGCCACACGGCCCATTTTCTCTCCATCAATGAGCGGGAAACTGCTTGTCTGGACGCATCACGTCAATTTCGAATGGTTCCCCGGAATGGCCAAAGTCCAGGCCCAGCGATCTATTGCCTCTTTGCATGACCATGCAAAAAGTCAGATCGGCGTAGAGAAGGTCCTTGAAATTTCCAGCAAATCTCCAGATGCACTAGGGGTAGCACTTAGTGCATTTAATCTTATGATCCGAACGCCAAAAGGGCGCGAATACAGCCTTGAGTGCGCGTATCAGTCTGCCAAGGTATTTGAAGGTGGCGGGCCCTTTCTTGACCTACGCGAAATGCGTTCAATCGATGCGAAGCGTGATCCGCGGTTGCTCCAGCATGGACGGCTTACTAAATTCACGATCTATGGGTGCGATTGGGATCTTCAGCCACGCACTGCATTCTATGACTGGCTCTACATCAATGCACTTCATAGGCATCCGGCGTTGGCAGAGCAGGTGTTAGAGTACCGGGCTTTTTCAGACATTGCATTCAATCCCGAGCGGTCGATTAACTGTCAAGCCTACGCCGCAGCTCTCTACGTGGCACTACATGAGCGAAATTTGGTGACCCCAGATGTCTTGGGTAACAAAGAAGTATACCTGTCGGTAATTTCTACGGGTGCTGTAAGCAATGCGCACGAGAACAGCGAGCAACAGGTTCGCCTAGATGGGTTCAGTTGATCAATGCGATAACTCTCGTAAAGTAACCTGCCCCACACATGCCACAAGAATCTAAAGTGGAAGTCCAGGCCTGGCGCCCTGCTGCTCGAATCCGCTCAACTTGAACGTTTGACACGACAAACTTTATGCTCATCGAGCCTGACTGCAATACGATGGGGCCTGTATCACCAAAATTGCTGCAGCGAAAGATTCCATTGCAAATGCTATGACTGCCATCCAATACCTTGACCTGAAATCAAAGCTACCACCAACTCATCTAGAGGCACTACGGTGGTTCGAGGAGCATGCTGGACAAGATGTGCGTTGGCCTCAACCACTGAGTAGTGGCACTTACTTGGTCAATAAAGCAAAGGGAATCCACAAGCCTGCTGGATGGCAGCACGCTCTCAGCATTCGGCAGTCTCTTGGAGGACCTTACCCGGACAAAGATCCTGAAGTTCGGGGAGATGGCTCATGGGTCTACCACTATTTCCAGGAAGCCCCAGACGTCGCGAACCGCGACTTACATTTCACCAACAAAGCCCTGTTAGCCTGTATGAGGGACAGGGTTCCAGTTGGCGTGATGCGGCAGATTAAGGCTAAACCGGATTCCCTTTATCACGTTCTTGGCGTGGCCCTAATATCTGAGTGGAAGGACGGGTACTTTATCCTCGAAGGAGATGCAACGCAGGAGGATTTCGGAACTAGGCAAGCAGATGAATTACCTGAGCAGGTCGAGTTCATCCCAAGCAGCATAGAGGATGCACGACAGTGGATTACTAGATCAATCGTTCGGAGGCAAGGTCAAGGCGAATTTAGGGCAAAAGTTCTCTCGGCTTATGGGAACAAATGTGCAATTACTGGATTCAACGCGATGGAAGCTATCGAGGCTGCCCATATCTTCCCTTACATGGGTCAAAAGACAAATGCTGTGCCCAACGGACTTGCACTGCGAGGGGACATTCACACGTTATTTGATCTTGGAATGCTGGTGATTCATCCTGTCTCGCTACATGTAGAGCTTTCGCCCTCGCTCACAAACACTACATACGCCAAGTACCAGGGCATCCGAATTCACGTCCCAAACTCGCAGCGGGATAGACCCTCCCAGGCAGCACTTGAAGCGCACTATGCATGGGCTACTGCCGAGTGGTGACATTTTCACAATTTACCCCGTGTGCGAACTGCTATCGTTCGACCATGTCTTATACCCGAATCAGCAAGGCAGCTAAGGCGCTACTGCCCTATCAAAATAGAACACATTAATAAGACATTAGGCGACTCTTGCATCGGAATTGAACTCGAATGGAGCCTCTAGTTGCCCCAAACTCGGTAATGAAGCCTTAGGACTTGCAGCATCTAAATCACTTTCGCTAAACCCAAAGAACCAGTTCAAGGTGATATCACGTACGACTCCAACGTGGACAGCATTGCCAAAACACGTAAATGCTCTCTCCCTATTCGCAGGCAAAGTCCAGTTGGAAGGGAAGCCCTGAAGCTCAAGAGCTTCTGAAGCAACCAGGTGGCGTCCACGGGCTCCGCAGGAGGATCCCTGCATTGACTCCTCAATGTTCATTCGCGGAACAATAGGTATCTGAGTAGTGGTCATTGCTACAAGAGCGGGAACATGCGCAAGCCGTTTCACGCGTAAGCCAGAGGGACGGAACTGCAGTATGTGCGCCCAGATGTCTAGCTCCTCTCCTTTGCAGTTCCATTCCAGTTTTTGAAAAGAGGCGACGCCGATCTCATCATAGAGTTTGTCAAGCCACTCACGTAGCCACACCGGATCTAGATTGCTCCAAAGCCTAATCGCAAGATCTCGGTTTTGAACAATGAAGCGTTGCTTCCATCTTGGCCATTCCTCACGCTTACCAGCATATCCCGGCCATGTCTCAATCCAATCGTCTAATCTCGATCCCGTTAATTTCTTCGAGAGCCACCATCGCTCACCTTTGGGAGGATGACTGTTAAGGTCGACCTTCTTTCCGGAAAGGTTTAATACTTCAGCTCGGGCTCTCAGAAGCTCACTCTGTCGAAGTGTGGAAAGTGCACCCAGGTCAACTGTATGTAGGCTAGGATTTTTGTCTATTGGATACCAGTGCCAAGGATCGAGTTCATAGCCCCAAATTGGGAATGACGGCATCGAGTCCCTCCAGTAGGTAGACCTACTTTGCACGTCAAGATCATTCAGTTTGCAGAGAAGTGAGCCCCAATGGTCAATGCAACGTACGCGATCACTCGAAACTTGTGAGGCAATCACTGCAGCGGTTTCACCTGGCGTTTTTTTTCGAGAGATGATCTCAATGAGAGACCTCTTCGCTTTTTGATCGAGCAGCCTGCTTGCAGTGGAAGATAGCTTCCCATTGCTCCGTACCGACGGAAACACCCTTGAATGTTCCAACTTACGCTCGAGCAACTTCTTGACCAGTGCTGAGTCATTGGGCCTAGCGCTCTTTCGCTGCCCAACGATAAAAAATCGCTCTCGGTGATGTGGATACCCTAAATGATGCGGCGACAGGAGACCTCCAGCAGCACCCTGTGCAACGTGATTGGTAGAGATGAGCTGGTAGTCGAGTTCATCTTCTAGGATCTTCTTTACTCGCTCCCATGTATTTCCACCATCGTGTTTTGGGAAGTTCCCAACATTCTCGAGGAATATGAAAGCCGGGCGGTGCTCTCGGAGAATGGTCGCGATCACGTGAAAAACCGTGCCGCGTGTATCCTCGAATCCAAGTTGGGCGCCAGACTTAGAGAAAGGTTGGCAAGGAAAACCTGCGCAAAGTAGATCATGAGCTGGCAGAAGCGGTTTGCCACTTGAACGTATTCTTAAACCTGTCCCTGCATCATTCAGAAAGCATGTCATGTCTCCGTGTATTTGAAGCAAGGCGCCCGTTTTATCGAACTTCGGAAGCGCAGCGCGCAAGTCCTCCTGAACCAGCCCAGCTTCTGAGCCAACACTGTCTAAGTCACTGTATTGCTCACCGATCTCACGGAAATTGGACACATATGCATGTCGCAGATCACTTTCGAGTTCTGCAGCGGCTACGCACTTGAAACGCACTTCGCTTCCGAACCGCTTTGCTGCGGTCTGCGCCGCTGTACTCAGGCCCTGATGGAAGCCGCCCAGGCCAGCACACAGGTCCACAAATCGAATGTCGGCTTCGGCACCGCGCACCGCGTTCAAAGAAGCCTCCAACTTGTCCGACAACGCACGTTCATTCTTGCTTCCATTCAAAGATCGGGTCACTGATCCACTATTATCCCTGCGGACTGCGGCGCCGCCGTGGAAGGGAGAGCACAGATGAGCACCGCGGAAGAGTCTGAGGAGATCGAGTCAACGGGGGTAGCGCAGTACCTTGCAGAGTTGTCGCAAGACCGCCGCCTTCCGGAGGGCATCGAGCACCTGCAGTCCGTAGTGCCCTTTCAGCCCGATGAGGTCAAATTTGACAGCAATGACTGGCTAGTCAAGACCTTGTTAGTTCAGGCATGGCTTCGCCTAGATAGTCCCATTTCCGCGGATCTTTCCTCACTGGAAGCAGGCCATGCGCTGTTCACCGCAATCTCGCCAGATGCTCCAGAGGCCTGCCTTCGCTCCGACGGAGACTGCGTCCTGCTTACGCCGCTTGGGGCCCAACACTTGGATATTTGGCTCTCTCGAGCACTTGCCAACCGCGACGCGTTCTTGGAAGCCGTTGAAGAGGGCGTAGCTCTTTCGCTAGCGACCGAGGACTGGGACTTGTTGTGGGAGGAAGGGGGCGCCAACCGGGCCCGCCAGCCAGCGGCCATACAGGCCAGAGTTGATACAACAACGATCCGCTCGTTTGCTGACTACGCGGGAGACGGTGTTCTCGATCTCAACCCGTCGTATCAGCGCGATAGCGTATGGTCAACCAGCGATTCCCAACTCTTGATCGACTCGATCCTTCGCGGCATCCCTATTCCCTCCATCATCCTGACCGAGGTGGGCGAAGACAGCAAGCTGCAGATCGTGGACGGCAAGCAACGTTTAACTGCAATCCTGCGCTTCATAGGCAGGCATCCCGTGGCAAGGAAGTTTGCGAAGGAAAACGACGTCGAAGACCTGCTAGAGAAGGACCCCAGACGGCTAGTCCGGAAACTTCATTTGCGCGGCCGGGATATATCGGACAACTACCTACCCTTTCGTCTGTCGCTTTATCGCCAGGGGGACCCCTTATACAAGCTCTCTGGCAAATACTTAGCTGACATCAAAGACGAGGAGATAGAAGTAGGCCATGGGAAGGTAAAGGTCGGCGACATCTTTGGAAGGGCTAACTCTAAGTACAAGATCCCAACGATCATCTACGAAAAAACAAGGCTGCAAGACATTCATCATGTTTTTTCGATCTACAACAAACAAGGAAAGAAGCTAAACGCGGAGGAGCTTAGGAATGCCACCTACCACCACTTAGGCTTGACCAAATTGTTGCTGCTACTTAGCGGAGATCGCCTTGACGTAAACGAACTCGCACCTTATTTGCCCAGCGAGCTGCGGCAAGGCATCGAAGAAGTGGGTAAAAGTTTAGAGGCGTGCAACTTTGGAACCTTGAGGTTTAAGCGTACAAAGGTCTTGTCTTGGGTGAGCGCTATCTTCTTGCACGAGCCAAATATGTTGCGTGGCGCTTATGCGACGCCATCCACGGCAAGCCACATTGACGCACACCTGGAGGACATTACTAAACTCCAAGGCGCCCATCCCATGTACCAAAACGCCAATCTAGTATCCCTAGCCCGGGATATTCGTGCCGCGGTCGCGCTGCATGCCGAGTGCGTGGACGCATGGTCGCCGCGCTTTCGTAACAAGAAGGGACAAGCGTCTCGGTGGGAAGAGCTTCCGTTTGTGGCTAGTCTCCTTGCTGTGATGGTGTTGGTCGCAATTGGCAAGGAAGCGCTACTAGCTGAAGGCATCGCGGCAGTTCGCGATGTGACGGAAAAGAGTCCGGGTCCAACAAAGAGCCAGAACAAGACCCAATGGCAGTACGTTGCAAGAGTGTGCCTACGCATCCTGGACACACTTGGCGTCGATCAGTCCGCGGCAAGCACCGCACTCACAAAGCGATATGAGGTAAGTTGCTTGGAATACCTACGGCCGATCTCAGAAGCGGGAGGTTCAAGTGAATGACTGCTGATGCAGTTGGTCGAATTGAGACACTTCGCCCTGTCCCCGCGGAAAGCAATGCTAGCGAGGCGGATTCAGGCTCTGCCAACGACAACTCAAGCTGGTGGTCCCGCTACTCACATGCGGCGAGTCGTCTGCCTCCTGCAACTATGGAGATCCTTGAGACGGATGCAACCTACATTGCAGAACATGCAGTACCCCAAGTAGGAGACTTCCTAGACGAGGCTGCATTTGGCGCATCCCGTGTGCGCACGGGAATCGTCGTAGGCTCGGTACAGTCGGGAAAGACAGCCAGCATGCTTGCTGTGGCTGCACTTTTGCTCGACAAGGGCATCGACATCCTTGTCGTACTTGCTGGTACACGCGTCTCGCTTTGGCTACAGACGTATGAGCGGTTGCTCGATCAGCTTGATGGCTCCGACCTGTATTCGGCTTGGAAAAGGAGCGCGGATAGAGCATTGGTACCGCAGCCCGAGGACGTTTTGGCAAGTATCGACCGTGTCGACCCGTCTATGTACCTTCTAGGCGCAAGAAGCAAAGTTCGCATAGCGCTACGGGCAGGCAAACCAGTAATCTTTGTCGTGCCTAAGGAGGATGATCACCTTCTCGCTCTCGGGCGATTTCTCGAAGTGGAGCTACTCCAAACTTCTGGTGCAGATCGACCTAAACCCACCACGATGGTGGTGCTGGATGACGAGGCAGACGATGCAAGCGTCCTGGATTCAATCGACGGCAGGAAAATCACACCGAAATTTATTCAACGGCTCTGGTCAAGCGCCAAGAGCCTGCAGGCCACTCGGCATGAGCGGCTCTTTGCTACATACATTGCTTACACGGCCACTCCACAGGCCAACTACCTTCAAACTACTCACAATCCCCTCTCGCCACGTGACTTTCATGCCGCGCTGAGACTCCCTGGAGATCGAGGCCAAAAGTCTCCCAGAACGCTCACCTACACAGAGCCTGCAGGCCAAAAAGCGTATTACACCGGAGGAGAGTTCTACTATGAGCGTTTTATGGGCCTCGCGGCCGATCCATGTATCGCATATCCATTTCCCGAGCCGCTAGACCCTAGCGACATAGATGAAGAGCCATCTGCCGCAGCACTTGACACCGTTCGATGGCAGATGATTGGAGATGCGCTTCGCAGCTACCTCGTAGCAGGCGCAGCCCGTGTTCTATTGAGTGGCCGACGCCTGCCGAAGGGTGATGAACAGCCAATGCCAAGGGAGCAACTCGACGCATTGCTTCCCCCAACCCACAGCATGCTGTATCACCCCTCAGCACTCAAATATGATCAATTCTTAGGGGCCGCAGACATCGTGCGATGGTCGCAAGGCGCTACGCAAGTGTCGAACGATTTCATCAGCGATGAATCTGAATGGGATACTGGCCAGCAACTAGATGCCAGTGGCCTCACTAGGCGCCTTGCCGAGGAGGAGCCACTTTGGGAAAAATGGCTAGGCATCTTCAAGCGATCCGCCGCAGGGCTCAGCACCTTACCGGGCCAACCTCCAGGAGGTCTGCAGGCCGTGACTTGGGCAGAGGTCAAATACATCTTGAATTTAGAGATTTTCCCGAATGTTAAGGTGCGCGTTCTTAACAGCGACCCCCGCGCAGGCGATAGACCACAGTTCTCCCCTCAGCTCGAAGCGAACGGCTTGTTCCTGCCACCGCGGGACCTACTGACTATCTTCGTTGCCGGCAACGTGCTCTCGCGAGGCCTCACCATCGAGGGCCTGTGCACAAGCCTATTTGTTAGAAGCGCCAGGGAACCGGCAGCAGACACTCAGATGCAGATGCAGCGCTGGTTTGGCTACCGTGGGAGCTACTTCGCGTTCTGTAGAGTTTTTGCTTTCGCCGATCAACTAAAGCTTTTTCGGCAATACCACAGCAACGATCAGGCGATGAAGAGTGAGATCCTTGTGCAAATGGAGGACAAGAGTGCGCCCTCCGCACGCGGCGCATTGGTACTGCAAGGTATGGCATTCAAGGCGACCTCCAAAGTCGAGAGTAAGCGAGTCCCGCTTCATCCCGGTCCTTCGCCCTCGGTGCGCTTGCTTGAGCCCCACAACGGGGCGATGTATTCGGAGAACTTGCAACTACTTGATGAATTGCTTAAGCGAGAAGACTGGGACTACTTGGAGTATCCACAGGGGAACCAACGCGGCCTTATCGGGAGCAAGCCTATTGCAATGCTCGAGGTTGCATCCTTGCTTGAACGGTTGCGCTACTCGTCACATGACCCAGATCCGACACTTGAGCTTTCCAAGCGCTGGGGAAGCTTGCAGAGGCTGTTGAACTGGCCAGAGCCATTCTTCAGGCCCCCAGGCATTCGCCCAACGCCGATGGCCGTCGGTCCATCGGGATGCCCCTACTCAATTGCGGCTTATCTGCGTCTTTGGGCTGCAGCTCTCGAACAACCTAGTTCTCCAGGGCTGATGCCCACCGATGATCCGTCCACACCCTGGAACAGAATAAACGTCTCGGAATATCGCGCAACCGTACCCCGCTTCTACGTAGGTGTACGCTTCGGTGTCGAATCTAGCAGCAAGGTGCTCAAGTTCAGAGGCAGGTCTTTCCCAATGATGCGCAGGGGCCTTGTTGAGGGTCGAGATGATCTGCTTTCAACTCTTTGGGGATCTCGCAACCCATCTGAGAAATGGCTTGGCGACCAGCTGTTCGACTATCACCTTCACAACACCTCGGGCGCTCCAAAGCTGCTCGACGAAAGTTCTTGGCGTCCGCGTGGTCATCCTGGGCTTTTGCTCTTTCATGTGGTGGCCGACCCGGTCACTGGAAGTGAAACAGTCGCGTTAGGCCTTGCGATCCCGCACGGTGGACCAGATCACGTCGCAGCGTTGAGAGAGGAGCAAGATGGCTAGCACGCACACCGCCTATGAAAGATTACGCGAGCAACTCGAGCTATTGCCTCGCCCAGACCATCAAGAAGATAGACGCACGCTTTGGGTTGTTGATCGGCTTTTGGGTGTTGCCGTAACCGGGGCCGGTACTGTTGAAATTCTGCTTGTAGGGGATCGGCTGTACCCTGCTTCAGGAATCGTTCGTCGTCATCTCCAGCACGGTCGCTGGCGTATCGAAGAGACGAACAGCGAGGTAGAGGCAAACAGAGTTGCACTGCCTGCACAACCACATTTCCTCTCCCTTGCCGCACTGATATCGGTCGAACTTACTAGATTCGGCTTGTACAAGGCTGGTGCTCTTGTAGATGCTTTCAGGCAAGTAGAGCCGCTTATCGAACTTGCTCTTCGACGGACTGTTCTAGCTGAGGAGCACATCATTGGTCTGATAGGTGAGTTGCTGTGCCTTGAGGTCATGCTAGATGCGACTGGATCGCCTGAGCAGATGAGTTCGATCCTAGACATGTGGCGCGGCTTCACAGATGGGAGAGACTTTGTGGTGGGCGATATAGGTATCGAAGTCAAGACTACCCGCTCAATGTCGTCTACCCACAAATTTTCTGGCTTACACCAGGTAGAGCCGCCTGCAGGCGTCAACAATCAGCAAAAAGTGCTCCTATTAAGCGTTGGTCTCTCACCTAGCAGCGTTGAAGGCCAGAGCTTGTCAGAACTTGTAGATCGGATTGTGAAAAGGTTGGCAGGACAGCCCCAACCTGACCTATCTGGTTGGACTCCACTTCAACAAAGATTTCTCTTGGAAGTCGCTAGTTACGGGCAGGCAAATTCTTTGGGGTATGACCATCACTCGATGTCTAGTGAAATCGTCTATCGCGCTCTGTTCAGTTCAAATTACACGCCACGCCTTTATGACATGTCAGATCCAAACATCCGTATCCTCAAACGAGAGTACTTGGAATCGACTCATGTTAGTGCCGACGATCTTCAGTTTCGGCTCGATCTACCCGAACTAATCACCCAGTCCAATCCTGCAGCCAACTGGGCGCAGTCCATCACCCAGCTAGTTCAGTCAGCTTTGCGTCCCTAAATTCGTCTTTGGTTGCCGGCGACTTTCGGGACATCTGCTCAGTATCGAGTCGAAAACAGGCCCGAAACTATCAAAGGTATGAGTCGCAGCACACTTGACGCACGAACCACGATGCATGACCGACCGTTTATGAACAGTCCATGGCATCAGTCGATCCCCTCGGCGCGGCAGTATCGCTTTCCGATGGTCCGTCAGGTAAATCGTCACCGGGGTACACCGCAAATGTGATCAGCGGCCCAACGCGGCCACGGTCTGCCCGAACTTGCACAGCCAGGCGCGACAGGAAGTCGCTGGTGCTCTCGTCCGCATTCCTGTGCAGGTCCACGTTATCGACGGCGACGATGGTTTCCTGATCCCTGCCCGCGAGGTGGACGATGATCAACGCCGGGCTGGTGCAATCGGGCACTGCATGCTCAAGCTGGGTGATTCGTTTAGACAGCACGCTCATTTCAGGCTCTCCAGAGCGGCCACGCGGGCGGCCAGTTCGTCAATCTCCGACACACGGGCCAAAGTGCCGATAGCACCCAGCAGCGCTGCCCCAGCACCCGCTGCCAGTTCACCAGCAGCAACGGATGCGAGCACAGCGCGGCCCTGCTCTGTCAGCGTGCCACTGGGCAGGCTCAGGACCTGCGGCTGTTCTGCGGCCTTCAATGGGGCTACAGCACGCTCCAGCAGCAGGCGGGCGGCCCCCACATCGCCAGCCAATGCGCGGGCCATCAGCGCGGCCAGCAGTTCGGGCACGCGAGCAGAGATGGATGCGCGGATGCGGCCCACTTCACCGGTGCCGGGTTTCCGCCCCTTTGGGTTGCCGGACTCCCCGGGCTTCCATCGTCCAGGCTTCTTTGTCGTCACTGCAAATTCCTTGCTCAATCAGGTCAAACAGAGGCCCACAGCGCGCCTATGCGCGTGTAGCTGGCAGCAAGTGCGGACCAAGCGGATTCGCGTAGCGGCTTAATGCTGTGCTCCCGGCCCGTAGATGAAAGATGGCTATCGTTCATAAGGGCTGCGGTCTTGCTCGCAAGGTCGTTTACGACATCAAGTGCAATTTGGAACACAGCGAAGGGCACGGTGCCCTCGGCATGAGTGCGTGAGGGGTCTTCGATGCTGGACCGGTGTCCGGTGGATGCGATGGTGTGATTGATCATGGAAGGCTTCTTGGTGGTAAGGAAAGGAATGGGTGAATGTGTGGCACGCAGTGCTGGTGGTCCAGCACCCTGTCGATGACGGATATGGGTCACACTGCGAGCCGTTCCATCCCCAGCAGGCAAGTAAACAGCCCGGCGGAGCTATCTCTGATTCGCTTAGAAGTCCCACCGCCGTGGCAGGTCGTTCGGTTCCCATAGATGCCTGTTTCGCTGCTATGGATGGCAAGGTATAGAGGTGGTCTAGTAGGTGTCCTATGGGGCGCCTTTCCTGTCACCTTCAAAAAACCGGCCACAACCCGCACACTTGCTGGGTTTTTGATGGTTTCAACCATGGTCACTACGTGTCCCGATTGCTGATTCAAGATGTCACGCGGTGTCCTTATTTTTTGCTCCACCAGGACAGGGGGTGACACGGTAGCTGTCACTAGGTGTCCTGCGTTTTTCTTTTCTGCTGTGGCCTTCTTCACGCCGTCTTCGGCGGCTTGGATCAGTGCCCGGCCATGCTCTGCGCTGGTGACGCGCTTCCATTCGTTGGAAGCTTTCACAGCCTCAACGTTCTTGTTTGCATACTCGGAAGAGTCCCGATGCGTGAGCCGGTAGAGGGTAGGTTCGCGCTCGCCTCCTTTCTTGCAACCACCCTTGCGAGTGATTGCCGCGAGCCCCACCGCACACAAGGCGCGAAGCGAGCGTGCGAGGGTGACGTGATGGCTGATACCTCGCGACTTGGCGCGGGTCAGAGTCAAAGAGAGGTCTCCGTTGTTGGTTGCTCTCAGATCACGCAAAAGCGCCAGATAGGCCAGCACATCGTGAGGCGACAGTGAAGCCCAAGCTTTGCTGTCATAGATGAAGTCATACACCCGCGCACTGTGCCCCAAGGGGTCGCGTGCAGGCGGCACTTGCTTGTCACGCCCCACGGCTGTTCCCCCTGATCTTGTTCGCCAGCCAGCGATAGAGCACTCGGCGGTCATTGGCGGTCAAGCTATACAACCCTGCCTGGGCCTTACGCAAGTCACGGTCGGTGACACCGTCACCCGGTCTCATACGACTCCTAAGATTGTTTTCAGCTCTGCAACGGGCCACGCAAGGCGGCCGTTGATACGAATAGGGCGAATGGGACCAGAGCCATCCCGCATTGCCCAAGCTCTGAGCGTTTGGTTTGCACGCGAGAGATGAAACGCAGCCTCGGCGGTAGGCAGGGTGGTGCGAATTTCCTGCGCCAGTGGCATTGAGCGAAACAGTTTGGAAGCCATGCTTTGACCCTTAAAGTCGTGTTGAACATGGATAACGAGTTTGTCTTCACAGTTGAATTTTCCCGACTGTTACGGAACAGTTTTCAACATAAAACAGACCAGTTCAGACTGTTGCGTAAACAGTTCCGACTGTTGAGTGAAGAGTTCCGACTGTTCCCGCCTAGCGCAGCGGCAGTCGTCTGCGAGATTGACTAGCCCGCAACTGCTCGCAGCTTTCCGGGCTCTGCTTCGCGCTCAAACTTCACACCAGCGTGCTCCAGAATGTGTACTTCGATCAGTTCCAGATACGGACGAAGCGCGTCGGTGCTGCGCGGACGGTAGCCCTCTGCAGTCGCGCTAGGTTTGTGTCCCATAACTTGAGCGATGGCTCCAGCAGGCGCACCGGCAGACTCACCCAACAAAGAGAAGGACCGGCGAAGACCGTGGATGGTCAATACCTCTACTCCCGCACTCTTCAGCACCTTCTGATGGCTGCCACGAGCGTCCGCAATACGGCCAGCTTTGCTGCTTGAGCTAGCAAATACATGCTCATTGATCCGTGGCAGGCTCGCCAGCATCCAAGCCATGTATGGCGTCAGTGGAATGGTGCGAGTGGCGTCTACTTTGTCGGCAAGGGTCAACTTGCGCCACTGGAAGTCCACGTCCGTCCATTTCAGAGCGGCCAGTTCCTCGCGGCGGGCACCCGTCAGCAGTAGGGCGCGAAGATAGGCGCTCGCCGTCAAGTTTTGCAGCTCGACAACTCCCGCCCACCAGCCCGGCACCTGGGCTGCTTCTAGCGCATCCGTGCGGCGCGTATTCGTCGGCAAGCTTTCCACGATGGCGGCGGCTCGGCCTGCCTCCCGGTCAGTGAGTTTGCGGTACTCCGGGCGGCTACTGCACCACCGCAGGAAACCTCGAAACATCATCAAGGCTCGGGTTGCTTGGTGCTTGCCCTTCACAGCCTCAGAGTCGAACCAGCATTTCAGACTGTCTTCGTTCACACCGGCCAGAGGCAGCGCCAGCAGTGGAAACAAAGGTCCTGGTCGAGTTACGCCCTCCCCTCGTTTTTTTGGCACCCCACCGGGCGCAGCCATTGTTTCCAGGTCAGCACGATAGCGGGGCTTCCAAGCATCCCTTCGCTTGGGTTTGCCGTTCGCGAGGTACAGCGGCCAAACCTCGCCCACGGTCAGCGCCTGGGCGACAGCGGCGGCCTTGGTCGCGGCCTTGTGCTCAGCTTGTTCTCGCTCTTGAATACGAGGATCAGCACCAAGCTCTGTCTGGCCACGCAGTTGGTGCGCCGTACTCCGTGCATCTGCGATGGAAATGGTTGGCCACTCACCGAGCGCTCTGGTGAACAACTTGCCACTGCGAAGGCGAGTCTCAAACTGCCAGTGTTTACCTCCGGCCTTTGTGACCCGCAGCCGGAGCCCTTTCTTGTCCGCATCCTTCACCAGCACAAACGGACGCTCCGCCGGGCATGTGGCGCGTTCCAGCAGTCCATGTGTAAGTTGATGGACTTCGGCGAAGTCGATTGCTGCAAGCTTGCTTGGACGTGACACGGTGAGGCCCTTCGGACTTACAGACTTTTTACAGACTGAATCGCTCAATATTGATGCATTTCAATCAACAGTCTATACTGTCTTTTTGACCAGCATTATCGACATAAGCTGTTGATTTTCAATGATTATATCAGTGAAGATCAACAAGGGTGAATGATGCCGTTTGGTCATTCGTAATGAGAAGGTCGGGTGTTCGATTCATCTCTCCGGCACCAACATTCAAAAGCCCTGATTCGAAAGAATCGGGGCTTTTTTCATGGGTGGCCGGGAACAACCTCGGCGCTCACCGAAACCGCCCCGGCGAAAACGGCCGCACATCCACCCTCGGTGTTGCCCCGGTCATCATCGCCGCCAGCAACTCCCCCGTCACCGGCCCCAGCGTGAAGCCCTGGTGGCCATGTCCGAAGGCGCACCACATGCCCGGCACACCGGGCACGGCGCCGAAGACGGGCTTCATGTCGGGCATGCAGGGGCGGGTGCCCATCCAGGGTTCGGGGTCCACACGGTCGCCGAGTGGGAAACTTTGGCGTGCGATCTTTTCGGCCGCGTCGATCTGGATGGGCGTGCGCGGTGAATCGACGTTGGCGAGCTCGGCGCCGGTGGTGAGGCGCAGGCCGTCTTTCATGGGGGCGATCACGTAGCCGTTTTCGGCGTCGATGATGGTTCTGTGCAGCGGCCGCTGGGGCAGGCGTGCGTAGTGCATGTGGTAGCCGCGCTTGGGGATCACGGGCGCGGTGTAGCCGAAGCGCGCTGTGAGTTGTGTGGTCCAGGGGCCGAGGGCCACCACCACCTCGCTGGCTTCGAGCGTGGGCCCATCCGCCGTGTCCACCTGCCAGCCACCCGCGTGGGTTCTGCGCAGCGTGCCGGCGTCGCCCAGGTGCACCGCCCCGCCCCGCTGTTCAAAGAGGCGCGCGTAGGCCTGCACGAGGTCGCCGGGGCTGCTGATGGCCAGGGGGTCGGTCCAGCGCACGGCGCCTGCAAACGATCCCGCCAGCGACGGCTCTTCGCGGGCCACGTCGGCGCCGCTCATCTTGATGTGGTTCACACCGTCCAGCGCGCGCTCGTCGGCCACCTCAAAGAAGCTGTGCAGTTCGCGCTCGGTGCGGTAGAGCATGAGGTAGCCCTGCCCCGCCACGAGGTGGTTGGCGTCGGCGGCGTCCATCAGCTGGGCGTGCGTTTCGAGCGAAAGCGCAATGAGGGTTTCGTATTCCTGGGCGATCTGACGGTACGCGGCGGGCGCTGAGTTGCGGTGGTAGGCGCGCAGCGGGCCCAGCATGCGCGCGGCGTCGCGCGCGTGGTAACGCACGTCCACGCGCCGGTTGGCGGCGCCCGACAGCAGAAAGCGCAGGTCGCGCGGCAAGGCGTAGGGCGCAATCGCTTCGCGCTGGATGATGCCGGCGTTGCCGTAGGACGTTTCCAGCCCCGGCGCGCGCCGATCGACCATCGCCACGTTTTTTCCCAAGGCCTGCAGGTGCAACGCGCACCCCACGCCCACCATGCCCGCACCGAGAACGATGACCTCGTGTTTCATGCCGAATTGCCTTCCGGTTGCTATGCTTTCTGTTGCACGTTGATGACAGGCCCACGGGTCCGCAGGGTCTTCTGTTGTATCTCGTGGCAAACCCGCTTGTGACAGCCAAGTGTCACAGAGTTTTCTCGGCGCTTCGCTGAAATACACAGGACTTCCTGCATGGTGCAGGAGGCAAGGGGACCTCAGGTCCCATGCAACTCATCGGAGCAACCACATGAAAAAGAGCCTGATCGCTCTGGCCGTTCTGGCCACCACCGGCGCCGCCATGGCCCAGTCTTCCGTCACCCTGTATGGCCGCCTCGACGCTTCGGTCGGCAGCCTTGACACTGGCGCCTCCAGCGACACGCGCATGTTCTCCAGCAACCTCACCACCAGCCGCTGGGGTGTAATGGGCACCGAAGACCTGGGCGGTGGCCTCAAGGCCAACTTCCGTCTGGAGACCGCCATCGACGTGACCGACGGCACCAGCACCGGCTTTGGCCGCGCCAGCTGGGTGGGCCTGAGCGGTGGTTTTGGTGGTTTGACGCTGGGCAAGCGTGACAGCGCCTTCAAGGACGCTTTTGACCTGGGCAACACCTACAACGTGTTCGACTCCGAGTTCACCGCCGGCAAGGCATCGACCGAAGGCGCCGCTGCCGTCAACGTGGGCAACTTCACCAGCCGCCCGAACAACCAGATCCGCTACGACTCGCCGAAGTTCGGTGGCTTCTCAGGCTCGTATTCCTACGCCTTTGACCAGACCGCTGGCACCGAAAGCGACGTTCAGGCATTCCACCTGCGCTACGCAGGCGGCCCTCTGGACGTGGCCCTGGGCTTCCAGCAGCAGAACTCGGCCGCCGCGGCCAACGACCGCGACTACACCGTGCTGTCGGGTCTGTACAACTTCGGCGCTTTCCGCATCTCGGCCCAGTACCAGAACGCCAAGACCGCTTCCAACCTGAAGGACAACGACTTCGCCATCGGCGTGTCGGTGCCGTTCGGCGCGTTTGACCTGTCGGCCGGTCTCGCCACCAGCGAAACCAAGTCCAACGGCACCAAGGTTCGTGAAGGTTCGGGCTTCTCGCTGGGCGGCACCTATGCCCTGTCCAAGCGCACGCGCGTGTACGCCGCCTACCTCGATGGCGACACCGAGAACGCCGCCGGCACCACGGTCACCGAGCGCAAGCTGTATTCCGTGGGCGTGGCTCACACCTTCTGATTTCCAAGCCAACTCCTCTCCAAGGGTTGTTTACGCCCACCGCTCGCAAGGGCGGTGGGTTTTTTCATTAGCGCGATACGGCTCAGGCCACCAGACCCGGGTTGCCGTCCATGCCGATGATGCGGGGCGTGTTGATCTGCACGCCCTTGATGACTTTCTTCTCGCGCAGGTAGCCCGAGACCACGTCCCAGATCGGCTCACCTTGAGCGCCTTCTTGCACCGAGGCCCAGCCGGCCACCTTGTAGGTCTTGCCGGCCTCGATCGGTTTGCCCTTGAGCGTCATGTTGTTGATGCGCTGGCCCATGGGTGCATTGGGTGTCATGGAGTACTGCATGCCGCCCACGCGCACCATGTCGCCGCCCTGCTGGTAGTAGGGATCGGGGTTGAAGATGTTGTCGGCGACGTCTTCCAGGATGGTCTTGATCTGCTCGCCGGTGAAGGTGTTGAGCGTGGTGGCCGGGTAGGTCAGCGCCATCTGGTCCATCATGCGCTCAAAGGTGATGGTGTCGCCCGGCAGCAGCGAGGTGCCCCAGCGCACGCCGGGCGAAAACGCCATGTCGGCGCCCTTGTTCTGCATCAGCGCGTCGCAGATCACCTGGTCCCAGGAGCCGTTGAAGTTGCCGCGGCGGTACAGCAGGTCTTCGGTCACGGCCAGTTTTTCTTCGAGCTTGTCCTTATAGGGCGCACGCACCTTGTCGATGTGCGCCTGCATGGCGGCGTCGGCCGGCAGCAGGTTGGAGAAGATGGGCAGCAGCTTGTATTGAAAGCCTTGCACCCGGCCAGCCCGCACGTCGAAGTCGAGCACGCCGAGGAACTTGCTGTTGGAGCCGGCGTTGGTCACCAGCGTCTGGCCGCCGGCGTTTTTCACCACGAAGGGCGCGGGCATGCCGTCGTGCGTGTGGCCACCCAGAATCGCGTCGATGCCGCGCACGCGGCCCGCCATCTTGATGTCCACGTCCATGCCGTTGTGCGAGAGCACCACCACCACCTGCGCGCCCTTGCCGCGCGCTTCATCCACCATCTTCTGCATGTGCTCGTCCTGGATGCCGAAGGTCCAGTCGGGCA
>Ga0210247_100428_pt1 | contig 39693 bp, 33 predicted proteins | sample ChrtobMetP3_16mM_FD_155449 | JGI IMG/M metagenome (GOLD analysis project Ga0210247, IMG submission 155449) | Chrysochromulina tobin associated microbial communities from unialgal haptophyte culture, Seattle, Washington, United States - P3_16mM | ecosystem: Host-associated > Algae > Haptophytes >... | reverse complement strand
GGTTCGCGTTGCACATGTCGACCAGGTGCAGCCGAATGCTGACCACCTTGTCGGAGAACGGCTCATCTGGCAGGGACGCGATCAAACGCGTGCGGAAGTCGAGCACGTCCGGCGTCGCATCGGATCGCTGCACGGCGAGCCACTTTGCGAGCAGCCCGTTGGTGTGCTGGTCGACCTGCACCAGGGTCACCTTGGCACCACTGGGCAGCTTTCCATGCGAGGCCAGGGCCTGCATGGCCTCGATCTGCCGATCGATCGGGTTCACGCTCGTGAGCTCCCGTACGTAGTTGTACAGGCCCACTCCATCTCGCAAGTCGTTGTTCATGAATTCCTTCTTCTGAAGGCGGTCCATCGCCTCGTACGCGCCTTCGAACCGAAGAGAAGGTTCGATGGCGTCCCAGAACGCCGTGTTGTACACCTGGTACTCCAGCATCGCTGCTGCGTAGTGCGCAGCGATTGCCTCTTGCGAAGCGCCCTTGTAGATAGTCGAGACTCGTTCCATCGTTGGTGGACCATTGAGGATGAACGCCGGGATGACCGGCGCCGCCGTACGCATGTTCTCTTGGACCTCCTCGGTCCATCGCTCGCGATCTTTCGGCGCTGCCCGCGCATGCCACGGCGCTATCTGCCTGCCTGACTTGCGCAGCTCGTAGGTCGCTGCTACTGCAGCTGTTTTGGTCGTCTCTTCCTTGGCTCTCTGCTTCGGATCGGACCCCACCGCTACCATCGTGAGTGGCGTTGTAGACGTCATGGACTCGATAGTTCCAGACGGCTCTCCGGCCTTTATCGGCTCTCACAACCAGCCGGGCGATGAACCCTTGTAAGGTGCAGTGCACGACTGCTGAATTCACTAACGCCGTGAGGACCGCTCCGGGCCACTCATCTCACAGCACATTCCACACACGATCCTTCCATACTGGGAGTCCTTTCCTAATACGGTAACAGGGAGTCGTGTAGTGAGTCGGGTACGGTCTACCCCGTAGAGTGTATGGTATTCAACACTCTTTCTTGATGCACTAGCTATAATCTGCACTAGCTATATTCGCACTACCTAAATGAGAATCGAGAAAGAAACCCCAGAACGGTTCAACGGATCGAATGACGTGAGGCGTTGCGTTTTCAAGCCCCAGCACGGTGCATTGGCTCTCATGTCCTTCAACACGGCTCGCCGCGTGCCACTGCACGCCTTGCGAGTAGTACTCGGCGAGCGGCCCGCGGCACTTCCACGGCCAGCGCGAGCGCAAGTTGTCGGCATTGTGCTCGAGCGCCGCGACGAGCAGTGGCGGTAGGCCCCCGCTCCGCGGCTCGAGTAACGGCTCGAGCGTGGCGCTGCGCCTCGCGCGCAGAAAAAAGGGGCACGAGAGGCGCGGTGGATCTGCGTGGGCGGTCGAGTGGGCGGAAGAGATGGGCGGCGGCGGCGGCGGCACCACCCGATGCATCAGCGCCGGCACGCGTCCGGACGACAAGTACGAGAGCGAGTCGCCTGCAAAGACGAGCAGCTCATCCGCGCTCATTGTTGACAAGCGTCCGCGGCGTCGTCGTGTGAGCGCCGCAGTAGTCGTGTGAATTACACACCTATGAGTTCAACATTGACGAAACCCGGACTCGTAGTTTCACTGGGAACAAGCAGCTACGAGTCGGCCTCACGAGAAATGGGCGGCTCCGTCACGAAGGTGGCGCCAAATCCTGCCGATGGTGTCGAGGTGCGCACGCCGGAGACGCTCCAGTGGCAAGACCCGACGAGGATCTTCAAGGAGGTCGACGTTGACAGCGACCAGACCATCTCTTCCGATGAGTTGAAGAGCGCATTGCAAAAGCAAGGCTACGACGACGTGGTTTTCGCAACCCTGATGGGCGAGCTCGACCTCAACTCGGATGGCTGCATTACAATCGACGAGTGGCGCAAAGGTTTTTATGCGAGTAGCTTTGTCCACGTCAGGCCGCCGGCCGCCGAGGACTTTGCCGACCTGCACGGTGATCAGCGCGGCGGCTGCACCATCGCGGAGACTGCCAAACGGGCCATCACTGGCGCACAGCTGCAGCGCGTGTGCTCGCACATTAGTCGGCGATGCAAGCCCGAGGGGTGGGCCGACAAGAGTGGCAAGCAAAGGACACCCGGCACCGTCACCCTCTACGACGCGGCGCGCTTCGTCATCAAGCCGGCGACGTACGCCACGCAGTGCTCATTCGTGGAGCTTATCGCCTTCGGAGAGCAGGTGCCGCTCTACTTTGTGAGCCACTGGTGGGGCGAACCGGTTCTCGATTTTGTGAAGTGCCTCGAGCAGCACGCTGTCGATCGCGGGCTGGGTGTCGACAGCCCATATTGGGTCTGCGCGTACGCCAACAACCAGTGGAAGCTCGACGATGAGATTGGGGGCTCCCTCGAGGAGTCCTCGTTCCGCAAGGCGATGAAGCTCTCGTTCGGCACCGTCACCGTCCTTGATGAGGGTGGCGTCACCTTCTCTCGAATCTGGTGTGGCTATGAAATCTTTACGAGCCTCGCCGGCGACAAGCACAAGACGTACGACGTGTACACGTGCCCCAAGGGCGGGGCTGTCGGCCTCGTTGAAGGGCTAAGCGCAGGAGATAAGGACGCGGGCGCGAAGCAGAAGCGCGAGTCGGGTTTTCCGCTCGAGCGTGTGCGCCTCGACATCCAGCTGCAGTCGGCGCAAGCCTCTGTGGAGGCAGACCGCAAGGCCATCCTCAACGCAATCGTCGGCGCGGCTGCCGACGCGGAGCCGCCCAAAGAGCATGCAAGCTATACACGGCTGAACAACATGCTCGCTGGCCGATTTGCCGCAGGCATGGTACGTACCGTCATCGCACGAGGCAAGAAGCTTGGCCCGTACTTTGCTGCCATGAAGGCGTCGGCATCCACGTCTCTTGTCATCGATCTCTCAAATCTGATCAAGTGCACCGACAAGGAGCTGCAACTGCTCATGGCGGCACTGCCAAATTCGCTCGAGTCGCTCAACTTGCAACTCAAGGGCACTAAGGCCACGGAGGATGGCGTCACAGCTCTGTTCAAGCACGTGTGCAACCTCCCGCGGATGCGACGCCTCGAATCGGATGCTCTCACTTCGACGCACATGCCGCTCGTGATGAAGATGGCCTTGATTGAGGAGTTCCCCGCCAGGGGGCGTTTGTTTCCGAGTGAACTGGCGCTCATCAATGCGGCAGCAAAGTGTGCAGCTACTCTCAAGTCTCTCGACGTATCTCTCGACTCTCATTTCAGAGACTGCGCTCCTGATAAGAGGCTCGAGATGGGAGTACAGATTGGCAAGATCGCTGCTAATAGCTCGCTAACAGAGGTACCGCTGAACTCCAGCCCGCGAGTGTGACCTGTTCTGAGCTGACAGTTTGCACTCTCCGCGTACAGGTGAACCTCGACGGCCATGCGCTGCCCATCAAGAAGCTCAAGGGCACCGAGCCAGTCGAGTCGCTCGACCTCTCAAACAAGCGCCTCGGTGTTGCCTCCGCCATCGTGATCGCCTCGCTGATAGGCGTCAACGGCGCGCTGACAAAAATCGAGTAATTTTGTTGACCAACATCCAAACTTGATTCGTAACCCCGCTTGCCTTGCTGATGGCCAGTTGCATGCTTTCGTTTGTTGCTTTGTTGCGCAGTCTCAGCCGCAACCATCTTGGCGCAGAGGGGGCAGCAGCTTTAGCTCCAGCACTCGCTGCTAATGGCACGCTAACAGAGGTATATGCCGATCTCCACTTCATGATTGGGACCTGTTCTGAGCTCTCAGCTTGCACTTTCCGCGAACAGGTGAATCTCGATGACGTTGCGCTGCCCATCAAGAAGCTAAAGGGCACCGAGCCAGTCAAGTCGCTCGACCTCTCAAACAAGGGCCTCAGTTTTGCCTCAGCCATTGTGATTGCCTCACTGATCGGCGTCAACGGCACATTGACGTCCGTCGACCTCAGGGGCAACTTGCTCGGGGACAACGGCTGGGGCGCCATATTTGCCGCCATCTGCAGCAACAAGGACAGCAAGATCATGTCTCTGGACTCGTCCTGCGAAACAATCAGCCCTGCTGGTGTCCAGCTGATTGCCGAGGCACTCAGCACGAGCGTCACAGGCGCGCTGACGGAGGTACGCTTAGCTGTGCTCCCTCAGCCCAGATGCGCTCCCTCTTGCACTGACATGTGGAGGTCCCTCATGCATAGGTGAACTTGGATGGGTTTGCTCTCCCTGTCAAGAAGCTCAAGGGCACCGACTCCGTCGACACGCTCGACCTCTCGGGCAAGAATCTTGGCGTTGCCTCTGCGGTTGTGATTGCCTCCTGTATCAGCATCAATGGCGCATTGACGTCCGTCGACCTCAGGGGCAACAAGCTCAGGGACAAGGGCTGGGGAGCCATCTTTGCCGCCATCTGCCACAACAAGGACAGCAAGATCAGTGCTATGGACGCGTCCTCCGAGAACATCAGTCCTGCTGGTGTCAAGCTAATCGCAGAGGCACTCCGCACGAGCGTCACGGGCGGGCTGACCAAAGTATCACTCGCAAAAAACGAGTTGGGAGAGGAGGGCACTAAGGCCATCTGCGAGGCTCTAGAACAGAACAAGACGCTCAAGGAGCTTGACATCAGCGGCGAAAAGTTTGGGAAGAGCAACATTGGTGGGACAGCAGGAGCCAAGCACGTGGCCAAGATGGTAGGCATCAATGGCGGGCTGACGAAGCTGTCGCTCGCCCACAACATGTTGGGGGAGGAGGGCACTAAGGCCATCTGCGAGGCTCTAGAACAGAACAAGACGCTCAAGGAGCTTGACATCAGCGGCGAAAAATTTGGAAAGAGCAACATTGGTGGGACAGCAGGAGCCAAGCACGTGGCCAAGATGGTAGGCATCAATGGCGGGCTGACAAGCATTGACCTCTCCAGAAACCAGCTGTGTGGCATCTTGAGGTACGTTGATGTCGGCCAACAAGGTTCCTACACCTCAGAGGGCATCACTGCAATCACCAACGCCCTGCGCGTTAATGGTGGGCTGACGGTGACAAACCTTCTGGGCAATCAGCTTGATGCGGAGTCCGCCAAGATGCTCGCTGAGGTCGCCAAGCAGAAGGATATCTCGCTCTGTGGCATCCAGCGCGATCAGACCACCGCTAACTTCCTCTACAAGGAACTTGAGCCGCCCGATGCAATCCTGCTGGGGTCCGATCTGTCACAGGCCGTTGTCACAGGCGCATTGACGTCCGTCAAGCTCGGGGGCAAGAAGCTCGGAGACGAGGGATGGGGCGCCATCTTTGCCGCCATTTGCGGCAACAAGGACAGCAAGATCATGTCTATGGACGCGTGCTCTGAGAACATCGGCCCTGCTGGTGTGAAGCTGATCGCTGAGGCGCTCCACACGAGCGTCACAGGCTCGCTGACGGTGGCCAACCTCCTACGCAATGAGCTCGATGCGGAGTCCGCCAAGATGCTCGTTCAGGTCGCCAAGCAAAAGGGCATCTCGCTCTGCGGCATCCTGCGCGACCAGACCACCGCTGACTTCTCCAACCAGAAACTCAAGCCTCCCGATGCGATCCTTCTGGCGTCGGACCTGTCGCAGGCCGTTGTCACAGGCTCGCTGACGGTGACCAACCTCCTGGGCAATCAGCTTGATGTGAAGTCCGCCAAGATGCTCGCTGAGGTCGCCAAGCAGAAGGGTATCTCGCTCTGCGGCATCCAGCGCGACCAGACCACCGCTAACTTCCTCTACAAGGGACTTGAGCCGCCCGATGCAATCCTGCTGGGGTCCGACCTGTCACAGGCCATTGTCACAGGCGCGTTGACGGATCTCTATATATGGAGCAACTCAATCAAGGACGAGGGCATCACGGCGATCTGTAACGCAGTGCAGGGCAATAAGGAAAGCAAGCTCGCAAAGCTCAACGTTGGGGATAACAACATTAGCCCGATTGGAGCGACAGCTGTGGCGGCTATGGTAGCCGTCACAAGCGGGCTGATGGCCCTGAATTTGTCGTCCAACAGCCTCAAGGATGAGGGCGTAAACGCAGTCTGTGAGGCCATTCAGAGCAACAAGGAGACCAAGCTCACGTCGCTCCACTTCAGTTACAACGGCATCGGTCCAGTTGGAGCAAACGCTGTGGCGGCTATGGTGGCTATGGTAGCCGTCACAGGCGGGCTGACCATAACATCACTTGCTGGTAACGAGTTGGGGGAGGAGGGCACGAAGGCACTCTGTGAGGCTCTAGAACAGAACAAGACGCTCAAGGAGCTTGACATCAGCGGCGATTGGTTCGGAAACAAAGGCAGCAACATCGGAGGGTCAGCAGGTGCAAAACATGTGGCCAAGATGCTTGACGTCAACGGCGCGCTGACGAAGCTGTCGCTGGCAAAAAATGAGTTCGGGGAGGAGGGCACCAAAGCCATCTGCGAGGCACTAGAACAGAACAAGTCGCTCAAGGAGCTTGACATCAGTGGCGATTGGTCCGGAAACAAAGGCAGCAACATCGGAGGGTCAGCAGGTGCAAAATATGTGGCCAAGATGCTTGGCGTCAACGGCGCGCTGACGGCGACCAACCTCTTGCACAATAATCTTGATGCGGAGTCTGCCAAGTTGCTCGCTGAGGTAGCCAAGCAGAAGGGCATCTCACTCTGCGGCATCCTGCGCGACCAGACCACCGCTGACTTCTCCAACCAGAACCTCAAGCTGCTCGATGCGATCCTGCTGGCGACTGACCTCTCACACGCCATTGTCACAGGCGGGCTGATGGGCCTGAATTTTTGGCACAACAACCTCAAGGATGATGGCGTAAGCGCAGTCTGCAAGGCCATCCAGAGTAACAAGGAGACCAAGCTCGCGTGGCTCAACTTCAACAACAACAGCATCGGGCCAGTTGGAGCAAACGCTGTGGCGGCTATGGTAGCCGTCACAGGCACCTTGACACAGGTGCTCGCTTTCGGACCCCCCAGAGGTGCCTTTTCTGTTCCTCTAACCTTTGCCTTTGTTTTGGATGGTATCACAGCTGGACCTCTCAAACAATCAGCTGTGCGGCATCGATCAGAATCATTCTGGAACTTACAATGCAGAGGGCATCACAGCGATTGCCTATGCTCTGCGCGTCAATGGCGCATTGACGTCCGTCGACCTCGGGGGCAACAAGCTCGGGGACGAGGGCTGGGGCGCCATCTTTGCCGCCATCTGCGGCAACAAGGACAGCAAGATCATGTCCTTGGACGCGTCCGAAGAGAACATCGGCCCTGCTGGTGTCCAGCTGATCGCAGAGGCGCTCCGCACGAGCGTCACAGGCGCGCTGACAAATATGAAGTAAGTTTGCCAAAATTTTGAACTCCCCTGCATACCTGCTATCCGACCTGGCTTTGCAGCAGCGGCTGCTGCGACTGATCATACATGGACCCTTGTGCGTGCAGTCTGGGCGGCAACAAGCTCGGCCCAGCAGGTGCAGCCGTTTTCGCTCCAGTGCTTGCTGCTAACGGCGCGCTGAAGTCTATCAACCTCTCCAACAACGTGCTGTGCGGTGTGGACGATCGGGGCCAGGGCACTTACACTGCAGAGGGCATCACTGCAATCGCTGACGCCCTGCGAGTTAATGGAGTTAATGGCGGGCTGACGGCCCTGGATTTGTCCTCTAACCGCCTCAAGGATGAGGGTGTACGTGCAGTCTGCGAGGCCATCCAGAGCAACAAGGAGACCAAGCTCGCGTCGCTCAACATGGGCCAAAACAGCATCGGTCCAGTGGGAGTAAAGTCTGTGGCCGCCATGGTGGCCTTCACAGGCACATTGATCAAGTGCGACCTCTCGGGAAATGATATGGGCGAGGAAGGGAAGGCCTCGATTCGTTTCGCAGTACAAGGAAAGGCTGGGTTTCATCTGCATCTGTGAGAACAGTTGCATCTGTGATGCGTGTGTGCGCGTGCTGCGTCTGTTAAAGGGTGCTTGGAGTTAAAGGGTGCTTGGAGAGAGCACCTTTTTTGGTCTCATATGTGCATCGGCCATCGCTGGTGTGCTGGTGGGCCTGGCACGTGGCAGGGCGTCGAGTAGGGCGTTGGTGCGGTGGGGCTCCCGTAGGATTCGTAGGCCATCACAGCCGAGCGGGGCGGCGTGCCGCTACGGGAACGGGTCACGCTGCGCTGCGTCACTCCTTCCCCATCACAGTTACAGAGGCGTGCATCGGCCATCGCATAGACCATAGTCGTCTACCTAAACCTATAGCCCGTATACGCTATAGCGTACCGTTATTCTGCACTAGAATTACCTTGAGAAAACGAGAAAGAGTACACACCCGCATATGGGAACAGTTCAACGGGGCGGATCTTGAGCATGAGGCGTTGCGTTTTCAGGCCCCAGCACGGTACTTTGGCTCTCATGTCCTTCAACACGGCTCGCCGCGTGCCACTGCACGCCTTGCGAGTAGTACTCGGCGAGCGGCCCGCGGCACTTCCACGGCCAGCGCGAGCGCAAGTTGTCGGCATTGTGCTCGAGCGCCGCGACGAGCAGTGGCGGTAGGCCCCCGCTCCGCGGCTCGAGCTCAACACGGCGCGGCTCGAGCTCAACACGGCGCGGCTCGAGCTCAACACGGCGCGGCACGAGCTCAACACGGCGCGGCTCGAGCGTGGCGCTGCGCCTCGCGCGCAGAAAAAAGGGGCACGAGAGGCGCGGTGGATCTGCGTGGGTGGTCGAGTGGGCGGAAGAGATGGGCGGCGGCGGCGGCGGCACCACCCGATGCATCAGCGCCGGCACGCGTCCGGACGACAAGTACGAGAGCGAGTCGCCCGCAAAGACGAGCAGCTCATCCGCGCTCATGCTCGACTCGGGAGAGAAGGAGCGCCCGTCGAGAGGTGAGCGCACCTCCAGCCCGACTGACGAGCCGCGGGGCGCGAGGGTGAGCAAAGTGTTGTCGCAATGCCAGCCGCTTGGCTGACCGTGGGTGTACTGCCACACTCGTAACGCCGAATGCGACGCCGAGCGGAGCGCGATGCCCTCGGGCGACTCGCTGGCAGCTCGCGCCTCACCGCTAGCGTGCACCATGCCAGACCGCGCCTTGCCGGCGGCATAGGCGGGCCTCTCGTCATCGTCGCCTGCACGACGCGAGTCCACAAGGCCGTCGACGTGGGCTTGGTCAAACCCCAGAGCCAGCATGACCGCGTCCAGCAGCCACAGGCCTGTGCGCCGCTGCACGTCGGCCGCCGCCTCGATGGCGACCCGCAGGCCTGTGGGCTTGCTGGGCCACTCGAAGCGCGAGTCGTAGTGCAGCTTCGCCTCGAAGCACTCGGAGCCCTCCGCATCGGCGAGGTAGTCCATGTAGCCATGAGCTTGGCCGACGTGAGCGCCGGCATAGTGCCGAGTCTTCTCTTCAAACGGCCGCGCGAAGAAGCCGCCGCAGGCTCGAAAGCACGCGGAGATAGTGTCGGCCAGACGGGCGGAGTCGAGGGGACGCACCAGCACGGCGCCGTCGCGGCAGAGCGCATGGAACAGGGCCTCCTGGTCGGCGGCGTTGAGCGTCACGTCGAAGCGTGAGAGGCGCAAGAGCCTCCGTGGACCACGAGCCTCGCAGCGGCAGCGGCAGCGGTGTGACGATTGCAGATGTGGCGCCGCGGAGTTGCGGACGAAGTCCATCGTGTGAAGTGACGCCAAAGCGTTCACGATGGCGCGAAAATTTATATTCATGTACTTCACACAATTCCACCCTCTCGCTGGGGACTTCACGCCAATTTTCACTCGAGAATGGCGGAGATCCTTTTCCGTGTCGCAAGGCGCTCTTGCAGGCTCCTGACTGCCTCCCGTGCACTCTCCACCGGGCGCAAAAAGGGTTTCTTTGAGCTACGAGCTGACCACGTGCTACCCGGGAAGATGCACTCGTACCTCGACGAAATCGAGCGCACAGCAGACTCTCGGAAACGGGCCTCGCCCGGCCTCCTTGGGATGTGGAAGACAGAGATTGGTGGCTCCACCTCGGTGGTCAGCCACCTGTACCACTGGGAGAGCTTTGACGAGCGTGACAAGGCGCAGATGTTAGCGGCCGACGAAGCCGATTTGTACGGCACCACTGTCAGCAACACTGAGATGATTTCGAACATGACGTTGCCACTGCCCGCACTGCGAGATGCGCTGTCGGACTCGACCAGCATGATCATGAACGAAGCGACCGCGTGCTTGGAGGCGGCGGGCTTGCCCGGGGCGCTCGCGTACTTGCCTCCCTCGCACCAGGAGCCTTGGACGTTGGCCAGCCACGAGCCGGCCATGGGCCGGCAGCCAGTGGCCTTCGAGATGCGCAAGTATCAGCTGCAGCTTGGGTACTCCACAGTGCCCAAATTCCTCGAGCTCTACGGCACGGGGCTGCAAGACAAGCTTGCTGCGGACGACTCGGGCGCCTCCGAGCTTTGCACGCTTCTCTACTCCGACTGCGGCTCCCTCAACGTCGTCATCGAGATTTGGCGCCATCGTACTCTCGAGGCGTCCCTTGCGTCGCGTCAGGCATCGCGCAAGGCGAGCAAGTGGCGCGCTGCCGTTGAAGAGATCGCCGCACTTGCGCACACGTTCGAGACGGCGATGATGCGCCCCTTGCCCTCGAGCCCGTGGCGCTGATCGTGGGGGGATCGCTCCGCGCTCGGCCTCGTCTGGGCGGCGTCACTCCGTATCGCTCCGAGAATCACGGACCCGGGTACACGGTCACGGGGCTCACGGCGCTTCTCGGCGCCCCCAACTCTGCGAACTCAACTGCAAAATAATGGCGTGATCGATCTGCGTATTTTTATTCTATCCCGAAACAGTGCTCCTACAGACCTACACCCGGGTCGCCCGGTGTCTTGTTCGAAAACACTCTGATATCGCGCGTAACAACCGGGGACGCGACTTAACTGCGACTAGCGCCACCGACAGAGAGACGGGTCCAGACACGCGTACACGACGGAGATCACGTCTTCTCGTCGCGTCCATGTATCTTGCCAGCCCCGATCGCCCCTTGCCGAGACCGCAAGAGCGCGGCGCAGCTCCCTCCCCTACGACCGCCGCGCCGCCTGCTACCGAGGTCATGCAGGCAGCCCTTCGGCGGCCATTGTCCGGTCAGGCCGCCTGCTGCATCCCCTGCCGCTGCTGCCGGCGCGCGAGCGACGAGATGAATGCATGCAGAAAGTCGTACAGCCCCACATACCCCTCACGCCGGAGCTCATCGAGGTATTGCGCCTTCAGATTCGGGTTCTCGAGGGCGTGTACGGTGGGGCGCTTCGGTACAGAAGTGGGCGAGCCGTTGGCGGCCGCACGATCGTCTACATGGGCGGCGACGGCCCCGGAGTTTAAAAAGGTGCGAACGTGCCCCTGCCACGCGGCGCCGTGTGTGATGGAGAGGGTGCGGCGCAACTCGAACGTGGTGCGCCCTCCATGGCCCCATGAGACCTGATCGTCGGACGGCGCCTCGCCCTCCTGTGGGAAGAGTACGGTCATCAGTGGCCATCAGAGGCATTCAGTGGCCATCAGTGGCCATCAGAGGCACTCAGTGGCCATCTGTGGCCATCGGTCGCACTCAGTATCAGTGGTACTCAGAGGTCTCACAGGCAATTGACGAGACTCACCTGAGGGACGAGTACGGCTTCCAGAGCCGCATGCAGCTGCGTGAGCGTCGTCTTGGGCAGGCGCAGGCAGCTGAGCTGCTCGTCGACCTGCGCCGCCGTGTTGGGCGCCGCGTCGCTCGGGCACTCGACGAAGGCTCGATTGCGCCACAGGGCATTGCATGCATCGAGCACGAACGAGTTGAAGCGCGGGATGTCCTGTGGTGCTCGATTCACGCGCACACGCGCGAGGCCATCAGACGCACTCCGTGGCAATCAGACCCCAGCCAGCAGCAATTCACACAGTCATTCACAATCATTCACAGGTCATTCACACCTGTAGACCATTCGCCCCCGCTCGGGCGTTCCGAGGCAGCGGAGAGGAGGCGTAGGTGGCCTTGAGCCCCTCGATCTCCTTGCGGTAGTCCGCAAGCAAGCCGCAGAGGCGCGAGACGACGAGTGGGCACGAGTGGAGCAAGCAGCGCTGGGCGACGGGGTAGGAGGGCACGACCATAAAGGGGACGGAGCAGTGTGTGTGCAGCCTGCCCACCTTGGCGAAGAAGCCCATCACGGCGAGGTGAAGGGCGGTCGAGCGAGGGGCGGCCTGCAGTGCGAGCTGGGCCTGCAGATCCACCCACGCGACCAGCGTGCGTAACGTCTCGAGCTCCGAGCCCGAGCTCCATAGCAAATCTCCCTCGGAGATTGGGACGCACCGGCCGGGCTGGATGGTGCCCCGCACACGCAACGTCGTGAGCCAATGCTCGAGCAGCTCGCCGAGGACGACGAAGAGCATGCAGCTGATCTGCTGGTCCTCGCCGCGAGGCGCGATTGCATGCAGCTCTTGGGCGAAGCGTGACGCGCCGTCGAGGGCGGGTTTCACCTGCCCCCACTCGAGCAACGGTAGGTGGGCCACGAGCAGCAGCACGGCGCGCCAGCACGAACTATCCACGTGGAGGCACCCCTCCGCCAGCCATCGCTGCGCCGCGCCGCCGGTGGCATTCACAGCTCGGGCGAGCCGTGCCGCTTGCACGAGGGCCAACCGTCGATCGGCGTCGGAGGCGCCCACGGACATGCCAGCCTCGAAGGCGGCGTCCGCCCGGTCCTGGAGCACCTTGGCGGCGGGGCTATGCCAGAGGAGGCGCGCGGAGAGTCGCAGCTCGGGTCGCGCGCACACCTCCATCGGCGACGCCAGCTGCAGCACCACCGCACATTGCTGCAGCCTGATGAGGGATGCAATCCGTGGCACTCAGCGGCGATCCGTGGCACTCAGCGGCACTCAGCGGCACTCGGCGGCACTCGGCGGCACTCAGCGGCACTCAGCGGCGATCAGCGGCACTCAGCGGCACTCAGCGGCACTCGGCGCACCATAGCGCCGCTTCGAGGGAGGATAAGCGCTCTGAAAGAAATCGCTCACACACCAGCGGGCCGAAGACGCCCGGGACGGCGCTTCCGGCAAGGCCGTTGCCGTTCGCGTTGCCGTCAGCGGCACCGGTGTCGGACGCACGCGCGAGGGCGGCGGCCGCCTGCTGCTTTTGCGCCGCGAGCGCCGCGTGCGCGTGCGTGCCGCCCGTGCCTCGGAGATAGGCAGCTGCTTCGCGCCGCTCGCGCCACTGACGGTCAGCAGCGGTCGTAAACGTGTCGTTACGCATGCACGCGATGAGTGCGGTGAGCTCGTCGGCGGCTACGTAATCAACGCACGCGAGCTCGTGGTACGGCGACATGCTGAACACACCGGTGAGCCGCGCGTCATTCGGGTCCGTGAGCTTCGGGAGTTGATGGGTCAAGATGGCTCGAAGCACCCAAAGCGGCGGCAGTTGGGTCCTCTCTCGCTCGCGCAGCACGGCGTACACCATCTTGAGATGGTGGCGCTCGAGCCACGCGCCGCCCGCCCCTCCGCGCCGCGCGGCACAGCAGCTCCCGATCCGAAAGAGTGCGAACCCCGCGTCCGCCGTCAGCTGCGGGTCGCGCAGGTGGTAGAGCAGGGCCGTTCGGCCGGGATGAAGGGCGTACCAGCAGCCTAGGGCCTCATGCGCGAGCACGAGCCAGTGCATCGCCTCGGCGCGGAACGCGCCGAGCTGACCGAACGCGCCGAGCAGCACCGCCGTGTGGTCGAAGAAGTCGAGCGGGCCCGTGACGGGCAGCAGCGCCGAGAGCAGCCGGCGCGCCGCGTCAAGGGGCCCCTCAAAGGTCTGCGCCGAGGAGGCCGGCCACCAGCTGGACACGTTGGAGAGCGTCGCAAGCGCGACGACGAGGCGTAGCGGCGGTGCGAGCTCCTCGACCGTCACGCCCGTCGCGGAGATCTTGGTGATGAGCTGGCCGAGCTCGCGCAGGAAGCCGGCGGCGCCACCATCGCCCACGCGCTGACGCTTGAGCTTGGAGCCCTTATTCGAAGGCGAGCTGGCCGTCGGAGCAGCCAACTGGCCCAGCTGGCGCAGCAGGCTGGGCGCGGTCACCTCGGCCGGCATTGCGGTGCGAGCGCGACCTCCGGTGAGTCGCGACGTGCTTTGCAGCTCATCGCCGGCGGGTCCACCGTGAACTTGCGGAACACGTTGCAAAGAAGCACAAATACCCTCCAGAGCCTTCTGACCACGGTGAATCGGGTTGGAAACGCTTTGCACCGACCTGGAGGTGGAGAAATGCAGATTTGACGAAATTCTAGGGTGCCGCGTCTCATGGGGTGGAGTGTCCTGGAAAAGGCGAACGCTTTGGCGACGGCCCGGCCTTTCTCCCTGCTGGAAGGTGAAGCACGGTGAATGCCCGCCGGCTACAGGCGCCCCGACCTGCGCGTGGCCATCGCCGAGTCCGCCCACGTCAGTCCGCGTCGCGTGCAATCCGCAAACAACCTCCTCGGCCTCGCCGGGGCTGGCAGCCGCGAGCCGTCCCTGTCGGAAGCGCTCCGCCGTGCGAAGCAGCAGGCGGATGCGCAGCTGCGAGTGCTGCTCGCGTCGCCGTTGATGCAGGCGGCGGGCGCAGTCGCCGGCGGCGGACCGCACACGCATGCCGAGATGGCCGCCGCCCGCCAGCTGACCGCCGAGCAGCGCCAAGCGCTCCTCGCGCTGCGGCAGCTGTGCATCGCCTTCCTCGAGGACCGTGTCGAGGAGCCGGGCGCAGCGCCGGCGACCGACTCTCCCAGTAGCGGGAGCGACCGGCGCTTGGAGACTCTGCTGGAGCTGGAACGTCAGCTGGCGCTTCCCAATTGCCTCGCGACCGCCTCCGAGCCGCCAGCGGCGGCGGCGGCGCCAGCGCCAGGAGCGCCGCCAGCATCGCCGCCAGCAGCGCCGCCACCGGCCGGGCCGCTGTGTACGGAGCTGCTGCGTCAGGCGCAGGCCCTGCGCGCCCCGCTCGCAGCACTCATCTCGGCGGACGCTGTCAACCTGTCCACACGATTCGTGGTCGCCCTCACGCCGTGCGCGCGCCTCGTTTCCCACTGACCCGAGCTCTCTCCCGATGCATGCACGTGCTCACCACGGCGCCCCGCGTTTCCCCACAGGTATGCGCGCCTCGTACCACTGCCCGAGCTCTCACCCGAGGCGCGGCGGGCGCCGATGAGCGCGGTGCTGGCGCCGCGGCACCCGCCGTCCGAGGAGCCCGACGGCGGCCGAGGCGCCGTGAGCTCCGGAGCGAGCTCGAGGTTTCGTCAGGAGAGCTCCGGAGCGAGCTCGAGGTTTCGTCAGGAGAGCTCCGGAGCGAGCTCGAGGTTTCGTCGCGCACGCGCCCGCTCCTTCGCGTCGCTGCCGGCAGCGGCGGAGGGCGATGCGCTCGCTCGATCGGCGGGCGATGCCTCTTGGCTGCGCCGCTGCGCTGCACCCGACGACGCCGAGCTTGACGCGTTGGAGAGCAGCAGCAGCAGCAGCCCGCAGCCCGTGCTGGCTGGAGACGAGCAGCTCAGCTCACACCGGCGAAGGTCGCTCGATCTTTGCTACGGCGAGGAGGAGGAGGACGAGGACGACCCGAGGTTTCGTCAGGACGAGGACGAGGACGGCACTAGAGGTCGCACGTCCTCAGCGGTGCATCGAGATGTGGCGGCGCTCGCGGCCTCGTCCATGTCGATCTCGTCACTCGAGATGTCGATCTCGTCACTCGAGGACGACGAGGACGAGGACGAGGACGAGGACGAGGACGATCGTGTACTCCGGATGGGCGGCTCCCCGAGGTTGCGTCAGGACGGCTCCCCGAGGTTTCGTCAGGATGGATCCCCGAGGTTTCGTCAGGACGGCTCCCCGAGGTTTCGTCAGGACGGCTGCACCGGGTTTCGTCAGGACGGATCCCCGAGGAGGGGGAGGGGTGCGCGCCCAGGGGTCGGGGCACAGGGGGAGGAGGAGGATGAGGGGGAGGAGGAGGAGGAGGCAGAGGAGGGCAGCTCGTCCCCGGAGCCCTTTCACAGCTCGTCCCCGCAGCCCTTACACAGCTCGCCGGAGCTCACGAGGGCGCCCACGAGGACGCGAAAGAGCTGCCGCGACGGCGCGGCGGATCGTCTCATGCTCCAGGCATTCACACAGTGGGGAGATGACGTTCACCGATTCGAATGGCAGTCCTTCGCTCGCAATCGTCGCCATCAGGCCGCCTCTCCCTACCTCTTGAGCAGCGGCCAGTTGCCACCGACGCCGTCACCCTCGTCACCCTCGGCATCCACGGTAAGCCGCCCATTCCCCGAGCGCTCAGTACAGCGCCCCGGCATCGAGCGATCGAAGTCGCTGCCTACCTTTTACGAGTCCCCTCCGTTCCGCCGGCCGCCGGCCGACGCTGCCGCCGCCGCCGCCGCCGCCGCCGCCGCCACCGCCGCGGATCCGACGATGCTGCCGAGCGACGGCTGGGCAGGCCCAGCCCTCCCCACAGGGTTTCGTCAGAGCGACGGCGCCGAGCTGCGGGCCCTCGGGTACAATGTTGACAGCCCCGGCGCCCACGCCGCCACGGTCGAGCTACGCACACCCACGCCAAGGCGACGCTCGTACTCAGTCGCCGCTTCGCTCACGAGCCTCAGCCACCACCGCGGCCACCACCGCGGCTCCGCCTCCGTCGACGCCTCCGTCGATGCCTCCGTCGTACCGGTAGCATTCGGAGCGTCGGCATGCGAAGCGTCGTCGCTGCCGTCGCTTCCAAAAAAGGAAGCGTCGTCGCTGCCGTCGCTGCCGTCGCTGCCGTCGCTGGCGTCTCTTCCCTTCCCGCGCTCTCCAGCCACGCTCGTGGAGTCAGCGGAGTCGGCGGCGTCGGCGGAGTCGGCGGAGTCAGTGCTGGCTGCGGCTTCAGCAGAGGCGGCGCCCAGTACGGCGCCCAGTACGGCGCCCAGTAAGGCGGCAGCTGCTGCACCTTCCGAGGTCGCCGCCCAGTACAGCGCCCAACACGGCGCGCGCCCCTCAGCGGCGGCCACCGAGGCGGCCGCGCTCCTCTCACTCCTCTTGGCTTCAGGCGCCGTCGCGGCGGCCGACGAGCCCGAGGGCGCCGTGATGAGCACCAAGCTCGCGGGCGCGCCCGCCGCTGCCCGACACGGCGCCCCATCTGGTTCACAGGTGCATCAGTCGCATAGGGAAGCGACCGTGGCGGCGGAGAGCCGTTCACAGGCGAGTGGTTCACAGGCGAGCAGTTCACAGGACGGCACGCCGCACATTCACATTCACAGCCGCCACGACGGCGTGCAAGTCGGCGCTCACGACGGCGCGCACGCCGGCGATCCATCCCTCCCGGGCTCTGATCTCGATCGATCTCGACCCCTCGCCTCGACGCTGACGAACCCCGATGACGAGACCGCCGCGCGTGGGCCGCATGCTTTTTGCGCCGAGGGTGCCCGGCACGGCGCCTTCGCGTCGGTCGGCGCGCTCTCTGTGCCCGACACGACGCTCTCTGTGCCCGACACGGCGCTCTCTACGCCCGACACGGCGCTCTCTGTGCCCGTGGAGCGGAGTACAACGGTCGCGGCCGAGGCGGCCGAGGCGACGGCACTGCTCACGACGGCGCCCGCTTCGCTCACGACGGCGCCCTCGTCGCTCACGACGGCGCCCTCGTCGCTCGGCTCGACGTCCATGCTCCCGCCCCTGTACCCCCCGCCCCTGTGCCCCCCGCCCCTATGCCCCTCGCCCTGCTCGTCGCTGCCGCCGCCGCCGCGGCCCAAGCTGCTCTGCCGCATCTGCGAGTGCACGGTCGAGATCGCTTTGATGGCCGAGCACTCCAAGCTCTGCATGACCGACGTGGTCGTCTTCCACGTCGAGCACTCGCTCAAGAGGCTGCGCAGGCACATCTCGTCCGAGATTAAGCGCCGAGATCAGGCGCTCAGCTCGGCGCTCCGCTCGGCCGAAACCACAACGGCCGCCCACCCGCCGCCCGACACGGCGCCCATTGGGGTGCCCGACACGGCGCCCATCCTCGCCGCCCTCGAAGGCGTGTGCGCGCATGCCCACCTGACCACCTCGCCCACGACGTGCTCGCGCATGCTCGCGTACGCGCGGGAGCTGCTCAGCGCCTCGCAGCGCCTTGCCGACGGCACGACCGCTTCGTACGCGCGACAGCTCATCCGCATGCTCTCGCACGTCGCACCCTTCCTCGCGGACGCCCAAGACGACGCCCACGCCCACGAGGACGCTCATGCCCACGACGACGCCCCGCCGCCACCGCCCGCCGCCACCGTGGCGCCTGTCACGGCGCCGGCGCCGCCTGCCGAGCCGCCTGTGGTCGAGCGCCGTGTCGAGCACATCGGCGCCGTGACGGGCGCATCGCCCGATTTGGAACTTCGAGCCTGCAACTTGCCAACCTCGATCAGGCTGATCGCCGCGCCGATGATGGCCGAGCCACGCGGTGCCTCGCCGCCGCGGCACGTGATGACCGAACCACTCAGTGCCCTGCCCCTCTCGCTCACGCGGAGCGCTCACGACAGCGCGGGCGAGATCGGCGAGATCGGCACCGCCGCGCCGCGCGAGAGCGCTCACGACAGCGCGGGCGACAGTAGCCCGTGCGCGCGCTGTGTCGAGCGCGAGCTGGACAGTAGCCCGCGCTCGCCGCTGCTCCTTCCGATCTCGAGCGATCTCCCGATCTCGAGCGGCACGAGATCGAGCGGCACGAGGCGGCCGCAAGCAGGAACGACGGCGCGTCGGGGATCGAATCCGGCAGCAGCATGGCAACTTTCGATGCGGCGGACGACGCCGACCGCGACGGCGCCCGCGACGGCGCTGCCGATGGACCCGATGCCTCAGGCGGACTCGCTGGCCAAAGCGCCGGCTGAGCCGCTGCCCGCTGCACTGCCGCCATCCCCTCTGCCGCCATCCCCCCTGCCGCCTTTCCCCCTGCCGGAGACGGAGGTGGCGGTGCTCATCCCTAGCAGCGTCTCGTCGACGGAGGTGGGCCAGTTCACAGCCTCCGGAGGTGTTCACAGCATCCTCATCCCTAGCAGCGTCTCGTCGACGGCCAGCGCGCGCCGGCAGCGCAGCCGCCCCAAGTCGCACAACATCTCGTCCTTCGAGATCCTCAAGCCCATCTCCCGCGGCGCGTATGGTCATGTGGTCCTCGCGGCGATGAAGACCACGCGAGACCTGTACGCGATCTACGCCGACGCCTGCACAAGCGTGACATGCATGCACACACGCTCACCACGGCGCCCCGACGCCTGCACAAGTTTGACTTGCATGCACACGCTCACCACGGCGCCCCGCGTCCCCACAGGTACGCCATCAAAGTGTTGCGTAAGACGGACATGCGCCGAAAGAACCAGGTGCACCGAATCAAGGCGGAGCGTGACATCCTCGCGACCGCCGAGCATCCGTATGTCGTCAAGCTCTACTACTCCTTCGCGTCGCGCGAGCATCTATATTTGGTGATGGAATTCGTCAACGGTGGCGACCTGCTCTCGCTCCTTAAGGCGGTCGGCTTCTTGGACGAGTCGCATGCGCGCCAGTATGTGGCTCGGATGACCACTGATGACCACTGATGACCTCGGACGACCTCGGATGACCTCTGATGACCTCTGATGACTACTGATGATCACTGATGACCACTGATGACCTCGGATGACCTCGGACGACCTCGGATGACCACTGATGACCACTGATGACCACTGATGACCACTGATGACCACTGATGACCTCGGATGACCACTGATGACCTCCCTCATCAGGTACGTGGCCGAGATCGCGCTCGCGCTTGAGTACCTGCACTCGACCCTCCGGGTAGTCCATCGCGACATCAAGCCCGATAACGTGCTGATCCATCAAGACGGCCACATCAAGCTCACTGACTTTGGGCTCTCTGTCTTCGGCCTCGCGACAGACGACGCACGCGTGCCGCCGCTCACCCCCCGCCTCGACGCTATTCACACTCCCGTTCACACCCCCAGCCACGACGCTAAGCCTCCGCCACCGCTCGCGACAACGCCCAGCACCCCCGCGCCCGCGCCCGCGCCCGCGCCCGCGCCCGCGCCGACGCCCGCGCCGACGGACGAGCTGCTTGCCAAAGTAGGGACCCCCGACTACATGGCGCCCGAGCTCCTCCTCGGCGAGCGGCACGGGCCGGCGGTCGACTGGTGGGCCCTCGGCTGCGTCACGTTTGAGCTGCTGACGGGCTACCCGCCGTTTACGGGCGACTCCGTGGAGGAGGTCTTTGAGAACGTGCTCAACCACACGCACGCAGATGCAATCCGGTGGCCCGAGCAGGAGGAGCACCTGTCGCCGAACGCCGTCGCGCTGCTCCGTCGGCTCCTCGAGCCTGTGGCGACCCAACGGCTCGGCTCTGGTGCCTTTTCCGAAGTCGAGCGCCACCCGTTCTTCACACAGGTCCATTGGGACGCGACGCGCCGACGAGAAGGCTCGATCGCTTTCGTACCCCACGTGGACGATGCCTATGACACGAGCTACTTCGTGCCGCCCGAGCAGCGCTCGCCCACGCAGCTCTCCCAGATCTTGTCGCCCACGGGCAGCCTCGGCTCGGCGGGCTGGCACCATGGGCGGGCGATGCTCGGGGGTGCCGAAGTCGAGCACCATGGGGTGGCGCGCGCCAACGGCGGCGGCGGGGGCGGGGGCGGCGGCGGGGGCGGGGGCGGCGGTGAAGGCAGTGCGGACGGCGCCGGTGCGGGTGGTGCGTGCGTACCCGGGGCTGGCAGCCATGTCGCCGATGGACGCGGAGCCGCTGGCAGTTCTGGTGGTGGTGCTGGTGGTGCTGGTGGTGGTGCTGCTGCTGGTGCGGGCGGTGGCAGCGGCGGCGCCGGCGATAGCAGACGAGTCGGCTCCCAAGCCGACGCCGCTGGCTGTGCGCCAGTGCGCTTTGGTTCACAGGAGGGTGGTTCACAGGAGGATGGCACGAGCGCCAGCGGCGACAACAGCCTCGCCGTCAGCCTCAACAGCGCACGCCTTACCGGTACTGGCGGTCGCAGAGGCGGCTTCCTTGCACACGGTGACGAAATTGAGCTACCGCGCGTTCACAGCTTCCTTCCACACGGTGACGAAACGGAGCTCCCGCGCGTTCACAGCTTCCTTCCACACGGTGACGAAACGGAGCTCCCGCGCGTTCACAAGGAGGTGAGCTTCGGCCAGGGCTCGTTCGCGGACGACGACTCCTTTGGGCAGGGGTCCTGTGAACCAGATGGGCAGGGGTCCTCGCTCGCGGACGAGAGCTTTGGCGGCAGATCCCTTGAGCGAGGTGGTGAGCAGGACAAGGACTTCATGCACTTTTCGTTCAACAACCTCGCGTCCCTCCTCCAACGAAACCTCGAGCTCGCGGGCGAAGCGACCGCCAAGGCCAAGATCGGCGACACTCAGAGAGGCACTCAATTGCACCCCCAGCTCCCAGATGAAGAGCTCCCAGATGAAGCCGCCGCCAAGGCACCCATCTGGCTGCATGCAAGTGCTCACCCCGGCGTCCATACCCCAGATGAAGCCGCCGCCAAGGCACCCAGTGCACCTGCCAGTGCACCTGCCCCTCCTCCGCACAGCGCCGCCGTCCCGGTGGCTGAAGCGCCGCCCGCCACGTCGCCCGCCACGATGAGCGATCCGAGTGCTTCCAATCGTTCCGCGGCGGCCGAGGCGGATGGGGACATCCCTCAGGGTAACCCGGCCATCGTCCCCCGCACCACTGCGCCCCTCTTTGTGCCCTCGCCGCCAGGCCAGCGACGAAAGACGGTCTACAGCTTGAATGGCTTCGACCGGCAATCTGGCTTCCATCCCAAGGGGCAGACGCCGCCGCAAGGGGAGCCTCCTGCTAGTGGATCACCGATGTGAATCCGATGTGAAGGTGATCCGCTACCGCGGGGCTGACAGCTGACCGAGGTACCTGGTGACTGTTCTCCGAGAGCTCGGAGAGGAGATCTCGGAGAGGAGATCTCGGAGAGGAGATCTCGGAGAGGAGATCTCGGAGAGGAGATCTCGGAGGAGATCTCGGAGAGGAGCGCTCGGAGAGGAGATCTCGGAGGAGATCTCGGAGAGGAGCGCTCGGAGAGGAGAGCTCTACGCGACACGTCGATCGTCGTACGATACGGTAGTGCTATATAGCTAGACTTGACTCGGACCGCGGATCGCCCCACGTTATATCTACCGGCTAGCGTAATTACAGTTGGTCGAGTTCCGTCGGGCCGTCGCGTTGCCCGGCCGGGGCGGCGCGGGACTCCCGTCGCGGGGCGCTCGCACCCGTGTGACCTGACGCACCTGGACCCACCTGGGCACCTCCACCTGCCCTGCGCCGTGCGGGGGGCCGCGGCGCCCCCGGCCCGCGGAGCTCGCGGGCGGGTCGCTCCGGCGCGGTCGCGGCCGAACGGTATCCTTGCTACCGCGCGGGGACGCTCCACTGAGTCCCCGAAACGCCGTGGCTTGGACCGGACTACGAACCGCCCTCATCATTTAATTTATGCGTAAACAATGGCACATGCATGCAACACAATGGTAGATCCAAGCAGTTTGAGGAGCAAAGCCAGCCAGTGAGGTCCAGTGGAGCTCGCAGCGAGGAGGCGTGCTGTGTCAGAGGGTTGTGGACGCACGTCGCGCGCGGCATCTCGCCATGGAGGGGCGCTGTCGAGGGAGCGAGCACCTCACTTGGGCGGCGCATCCATGTTGTAGGTGACGTAGGCCGCGGTGCCCAGATCGCGGGGCGACAAGCGCCACTTGATGAAGAAGGTCATCGCGAGCACGATGCACACGATGCCGACGACGAGGTACGCGTACCCAAGGAAAAAGTTGCGGCCGCCTATCCACGAGATGGTCGTGAGCACCACGGTCTTGTGCCCGCTGAACGAGCCGACTGGGTACAGGAAGCGCTGCACCTTCGGCGTCGGGTTGTCGAGCGGGTAGCCCCAGTTGTAGTGCGGGCCGAGGACGTTAATGTCCGTCACGTTGCCTGTGTTGGTGGGCACACCGTTCGAGACGCGCACCGTGTAGGTGCCGGCGGGCAGCGGCTCGTTGATGCGCGCGTAGAGCTTGCGGAAGCTGGGCAGGCCCGCGGAGCGCATCCACACGACAAAGTGCTGATCCTCGGTGCAGAAGCCCGATCCGCGGAAGCACCACCCCACGCCGGGGGTGGCGGCGTTGGCACTCACGCACGCGGCGCGCTGTGCGGGAGTGCGCGGGGCGAGCCCAGTGCCCGGTGTCGGGTCGGCCTCGCAGCTGATGTTGCGCCAGTAGGCAAGCATCGGAAAGTTTCGGCCCGAGGAGCCGTCGACGCTGTTGCGGAAGTTGGTGTCCAGGTCGGACTGCCAAGCGATAGCGTCCTGCTCGAGGGTCACCGGCGTGCAATCAGAGGCAATCAGAGGCAATCAGAGGCAATCAGCAGAGGTAATCAAGAGGCAATTAACGAGACTCACCTGCTCGAGGGTCACTGGCGTGCCGTCGGGGCGCATCAGGGCAAATGTGTCGTTGAACCAGGACCACGAGATGAGACCGCACGGGTTGATGGGCGCGCCGCCGTCCCATGACGCGCTGTAGTGGTACATGCAATCCTCCTTCAAATCGGCCGCCAGGTGGGTCGTATCACCCACGAGCTGCGTGTCGCTACGTGAGCGCACGTAGCGCCGGTGGTTCTGGTAAAAGTTGGCGAGCTGGTAGTACATGAAGATGGGAGGCGTCATCGTCTCTTCGATGGTGAGCGTGATGTAGCACGGGTTGAGCTCGATGCGATCCCACGAGTTGCCGTTGCAGTTGGCGATGCAGCAGCCGCTGCCGCCGCGCGGCGTCGAGTTTGACGACGCATCGCGACCGTAGTCCGCTGTCTCCGCCACCGCGACCTGCGCCCACGAGGGTCGGGGCGCGCGTGCGTGATAGGGCGTGTGCACGGCCGCCGAGGCTACAGGCCGCCCTGTGCAGCGGGAGAGGCGATGGCGGCGGGTGGCGGCGGCGGCGGCAGCGAGCCAGCATGTGCAGCAGGCATGCAGAGAAGGGCAGCGGGAGCATCGGAAGCAGCACAGCGTCTGCGACCATGGCCGCGACGGATAGGGCGGCTGCAGACGCGGGCCGCACCTGGTTCGACGCTACGATGATCGCGATGCCGATGGGAAGAAAGATGAGGCCCAGCCCGGAGAAGAGCATCACGACCTTTTTAGGCGTGAGGATCGGACGCCATACCTTGAGCTTCTGCTGCTTGAAGGCCGAGCTGTCAGGCCGATGCTTCTGAGCGGCGTCAACAGGCGCCACCATTTGCACTCCGTCGGGGCTCGAGAGCCGCGTGATTTTATGCGCAGATGCACAGGACGGGTCGCATTGCCGAGTTCGCACGAAGTACCGCTGTGAAGAGTGTTCCTCTGGGTCACACTCTGACTCCCGACCTCCTACACAGACTGCGGTGGTGACCGTGAACTCGAGGCATGATTGGTGTGTTGTGATTGATTGGCAGGATGGTGTTCCTCTCGATGCTCCTCTCGCTGCTCTCCACGAGCACGGCCCTCAACACGCGCCGTGCGCTGCTCAAGCACGGCGCCGCCATCGCCGCGGCATCCTCCTTCGGGCCCTGCCTCCCGACGCCAGCGGCGCGCGCTTATGCCGGAGAGGGCACGATGAGCAAAGAGGAGGTGTTGCGCATTGCCGAGGAGAAGCTCACACCCTTCCAGCGCGCCATCTCGCTGTCGGCCGCAACGGAGCGCTCCTTCACGGGCATGACGACCAATGGCTACGCTCACGACAACAAGAAGAAGGGCACCTGGGCCGGTGCCATCTCTGGTGCGCCACTCTTTGACAGCAGCACCAAATACGAGAGCGGCACGGGCTGGCCATCGTTCTACGCCGCCATACCAGGCGCGGTGGTCGAGCGACCGGATCCGGAGGACTTGGCCGACCGGCGGCGTGCGATGGCCATGGGCGGCGTGCGCACGGAGGTGATCGACGCCAAGTCGGGTGCGCACCTCGGCCACGTCTTCCCAGACGGTCCAGCGCCCACGTACAAGCGCTACTGCATGAACGCCGGCGCGATGACGTTCGTGCCGGCGCGATGAGGTGTGAGCAGGCTGCGTGCGGGAGGAGAGAGCGAGCTCTCTCTCCTTTTTTTTCTGAGCCGGTATCTGTGCCCGCGCGCCGGTTCCTCGCCGATAGTTGCCGATCGAGTCGTCTCAGCTCTCACACGAACTCGGCATACATACCGTGCTCCTCCACACATATCATTAAAAGTGGTTTGCCGGGGTCGCCGGGCTCGCGCGCCTACTATCATTATAACTCGGCTCGCCGGTTCCGACCCGACGCAACCGCTACTACTTTCTTACTACTTTCGCCTACCTACACGTCTGTATCGTAATTCGTATCCTATATTACCGAATGCGCTCGACCTACACGTCGGCGCTTCCGCTTGCTTTCGCGCGCACAGTCCGATCGATTGCGTGCTATGCGAGCCTCGGCGTGGCTCTCGGTGTGAGAGTCCCCACTGGAGTAGCTACCCAACTGAGTTCACAGCTCCACCCTGCTGAGTTCACAGCTCCACCCTCTCAGCCGCCGCCGCAGCATCCACTGTCACGTCCACCTTCTCGTCAGCCTTCTCGTCCGCCTTATTGCCCACGTTCTCGTCAGCCTTCTCGTCCGCCTTATCGCCCACCTTGGCGGCGACCTTGGCTGCGGCCTTGGCGGCCGCGCGCTCCGCCTTCGCCTTGAGAAAGTTCGCACGGATCGCTGCAAAATCCGCAAGATCCGCTCGAAGGAGTGCGGCGGTCGAGTCTCGCCCAACGAGTGCATCGGCTGCGAGGCGGCCCTCGGCGTCGGGGACGCTCGGGTCGGCGCCCGCCTCCAGCAGTGCCCGCGCCTCGCGAGGCAACCCGGCCCGCACCGCTGCGTGCAGGGGCGTGGCCCCCGAGCGGTCCATCGCGTTCACGTGGGCACCTGATGTCGTCAGAGGTCATCAGAGGTCATCAGAGGTCATCAGAGGTCATCAGAGGTCATCAGAGGTCATCAGAGGGTCGATCGCGTTCACGTGGGCACCCTTGCTGGCGAGCCACTCGAGCAAACGGAAGGCCTTGCCGCCAGCCGCAGCAATGTGCAGCGGCGTGAGCCCGTCGGCCTCTATCGTCGCATTCAGGTCCGCGCCGTGCTTGAGCAGCAATCGCGCCACCTCCACTCCGCCGTAGCGCCCAGCAGCCGCGCCGCCACCATTGCACCCACCGGCGAGGATGTGCAGCGCCGCCAGGCCATCGCGATCACGGGCGTCTGGATCGGCGCCATGCTCCAGGAGCACGCGCACCGGCTCAAGATCGCCTCGCCAATTGCAAGCCGCTAGATGGAGTGCCACTCGTCCCTTTTTGTTCTGCCCATCGATGTCCGGCTTGATCTGCTCCTCCCTCTCTTCATCGTAACGCCCCTTGATCGCAACCTTGAGCGGTTCCACCAGCCCCTGCTCAGCCGACGCATGCAGGCTCAGCCGGCCTGCGTCCGTGCCGTACAGGACAGCTGAGAGGAGTACGAGGCGCCCGATGGCCTTGCACATGGGGCGCCACGAGAGGCCCTGTCGAACTTACCATAGGCTGTGAACCTACTGTGAACCTTGGATAAGGTGTTTGAGGGCGTGGGCCTCCGAGGGATAGATTTGGGTCACGCCAGTCCAGAAAAGTTTGTTTTGTCTCACCGGACCGTACTCCATCATGATGTGGCATGTCTCGTCTGACTCTGTACCGTTCTACCTCGAACGACGAGGCCGGGGCGACCAATGCACCAGATCCGCCATCGGCGGGCATCGCTCAGAGAGTTGCAAGATGGCAAGTTTCGTTAAAAAGAAGCAGGGCATTTAACCCGCGCGGGTGGAGTCAATATGTTCTGCTGAATGTAGATGTTCTGACACGTCGTGTACCTCGATCTCAGCACTCACCGTCTTTCACCGTCGTGTGGTCTCTCCAAGTCTCCATACTCTCCAGCATACTCTCGACTCTGGTCTGCTCTCTGCGACCGTCGCGACCGTTCCCTGCGCGCTCCCGACGAGAGGGCTCTCAAGGGCGAGGTAGTATGAAGTAACTCAAGGGCGAGGTAGTAGCGGAGAGCGCGGGATGGCGGCGAGGTCCAGTCCCTCCTCGTGCGCCTCCGCATGAATAGGTTCGGAGTCGTCGGACGAGGTGCCGGGCTCGGTGTCGGTATCATCGGCTCGTACCTGATGATGGAGGCGATCAGAGGTCAGTAGAGGCAAGTAGAGGCGGTCAGAGGCGATCAGAGGCGATCAGAGGCGATTCGAGGCGATCAGACGTACCAGCACATGGCCCTCCTTGCCGTGTGTGCTCGTCTCAGCCTGTCGCAAGATGCCGCTCAGTGCGAGGCAGAGCAAGAGCATGCCGGCCGCGAGCGAGAAGGCGAGCGCCTCGGGCAGCCCGCCCGCGAGCGGCAGCACCAAGATGACCAGCAAATTGAGCAGCACGCGGAAGACTGCCATTGTCGAGGCGCGCTGCGCGTCCAAGATGGAGCCGGCGCTTCATCAGCGACGCAGTCAGAGGCAATCAGAAGAGGCCATCAAGAGGCAATTAACGAGACTCACCTGCGCGTCCAAGATGGAGCCGCACCGAAGCAGTGCGATTGTGGGCCAGTAGATGCCGAGCAGCGCTTCGAAGCCGCAGAAGGCGAGCAGCGTGTACTCGTACGAGTCGGTGAGCACCGGAGCGGCGAGGCAGAGCGCCGAGCCGCCGAAGACGAGCTGCAGCCTCGCCCCGGGCGACAGGTACTCGGAGAGGACGTGCGACGCTTGCGAGCCAGCCATCTTCGAGATCATGAAGATGGAGAAGACGAGCCCGTGCCCCATGTTGGACGTGCCGTCGCCCTGGCGCGAGCGCCGCTCGAGCGCTGGGGTCCACAGGAACACGAACACGTACAGCGCCGCCTCATAGAACGAGTTCACGAGCCCCAGCGCCACAAGCGGCCTCGAGGCGCGAATGGTGCGGTACGATTTGAGCAGGGACTCGCCCGTACTGTGCAGCTGATCGCCGTACCGTTCGCCCCAGCGCGTGGCGGCCACGAGCGACGCGCCCAGCAGCGAGACGACCGCCACGTCGAAGGCACACGCGAAGCGATTGCGTGACGCGCACGGCAGCACCTCAATCACGAGGTGGCCGACCATCCCCGCCACAACGGCAGAGCCCGCGTTACAAAAGGTGGAGAAGGAGAAGAGGCGAGAGAGGAGCACGCGCGGGAGACGGCGCGCCTCGGCCTCCGCGATCAGCCACGACTCAAACGACGTGTACAGGATCGAGTACGCGACGCCACCGAGCACGCGCCCGAGAAGCAGCGAAGGCAGGGAGCGTGAGTGGCAGAGGACGCAGGAGGCTGCGTACAGGATGCCGTAGGCGACGCAGTTGCGCCGATGGCCGCCCGTGTCGCCGAGCGCGGATACGTACGTGCCGATCGTCATCGACGACGCGTACCCGACGATGAAGATCAGGCTGATCTCGCGCTGCGAGTAGCCATAGGCTGCGTAAAGGGCATACGCGAAGCCGCCTTGGATCCAATCGCCAAAGACAGCGAGGGTGTACACGGAGAGGTACCGATTGCGCAGCCGGAGGTAGACTGCCTCTGCTTCCTTGCGTACGGGGGGCGAGTCGCCCCCGATCTTGTCCAGGCCGCTCGCTTCCCGTGCGATGCACCACATGACCAAGCACGCACACAGAGCAACATTGAGCATGACGAGCTCTATGTACCGGCCGCCTGGGTTGGGACGCAACTGGTCGAGGAAGGACGAAGAGCCCAAATCGCTGTTCTCTGCCAGCCCAATCACCTCCGACGACGAGGCCGCGCCGGTGGCCAGGGGCGCTCGCCCCACGTCGCTCGAAGAAAACAATGACCCGGCGGCAGCAGCAGCCGCGGCGGCCGCGGCGGATTGTGCGTGCTCCCGAGCGTGAAGTGCTGCCGCTCCACCGTGCTGGTGCGTGCCTTGCCCCATGCCCGCGAGGTGGCGCCCGCGTTGGTGTTGCCCCATGTCGCGCAAGATGCGGCGCGCCGCCCGCCGCTCGCCTTGACAACCGTGCCACGCGGACTAGTTTCTACTGTACGTCTTCTTCGCAGCCGTTGAAACTATGGAAACGCGGAAAGCGCCGGCGTGAGCGAACAATTAAATGCCGTCGGCTTTAAAGAATCGAGTACCGTATTGTTTTCAGAGGAGCCGACCCTCACAGCCAGCCTCACTTCGTGGGTCGGCTCATACAAGTACCAGGTGTTGGTCCAGCTGCCGCCGCTCCACGTGGCATGGGAATCACCGACATCACGACACCTTCGACCGCTCTGCTACGCTCGCGGAGGCCCCTGAGCTCGGTCTGGGCGCCGTGCAGCTGCCTGCGGAGGCGGGCTAGCTCAGCGGCCGCCGCGGCCAAGGCGGCCGCGTCCATCACTGGCGGTGGCGCGGCACTTTTGGCCGCGGCAGGCGCCTGCTCGCCTTCGGCAGACGCAGCCACCTGGTCGGCTGCTGCAGGCGCAGGCGATGCTTCCGCTGCGGCATCAGAAGCGCTCGCCCAGCGTCGAGGGCGAGAGCGTGGAGGCTGCTGCTGCTGAGCGGCAACGCTAACATGAGCAGCGGCCTGACGGGCCTCTTCCTTGTTAATCTGCTCGTCGAATGTTCTGCGAGCCGCGGCCGCTACCCGTTTCGCAGTCGCGACGCGCACACGCAGACTTTCGTTCCCCTGCGCCAGCAGACGGCGGGCCTCCTCTTTGTTTTCTTTGAGCCTCCTGGCCACCTCCAGTCGCGAGATTTCCTTCACCCGCTCCTTGCCAAGCACGAGGCGTGCGTGCCGTTGGGCAATCGCGTCGTCGGTGCTCAAGAGGTCCTCCGTCTGGTACTGCGCGATTTTCTCGTACAATGTCTCCGACTCCTCGAGCAGCGCCCTAGCAGCCGCGAGGTGGCGCACGGTTCTGTCGTCCATCCTCCACAGCGATACAGCCATACAGCGATACAGCGATACACCCTCTGGCTCTGCGCGGCGGCACCTGGGACCCCTTGTCTGTGAGGTCTGAGGTGTGAATGGGCTGCATAAATGAAAGTTCTATACCACATGAGAGACACATCAGAGATGCGCTAGGGAGGTCCGCAGACGGACCGCAGTTCAGGAGTGACAGTTCGGGGGACACCAGGTGGTATAATCATGCCCCCCCCAGCTGCTGCTCCAGCTTCCACAGCCCACGACATCGCGGCAACAGATGCGACTACGGATGCGGCTCCACAGGTCCAGATGGCAATGAGATTGCAATCCGAGAGAGACTCCCCAGCATCTCGCCCATCATCTCGATCATAGAGAGATTCCCCTAAGATTCCCCAGCACGCAGGAGCGAAACAGAGAGCCACGCCACGCGCCACCCGTCCAAGCGCCACGTCATCAGCCCTCGGGCTTGATCGCGCTCTGCTGGAGGGCATAAATGACCTGCACAAGCTCCTCCTTCTCGACCACCTCGACCTCCGACACGCCGTGAGCGCGCAGCAACACCTTGAGCTCACGTACCTGTGGGGAGAGGAGGGCGCCGTGGTGAGCACTTGCATGCCGAGCGCGCAGCAGCACCTTGAGCTCACGTACCGGTAGCTTACGAAGCTCATCCAGCTCGTATTGGCGAGGCGGGTCGGCGGGTGCGGCTGGCCCTGCGGCTGCCCTGCGTGCACTGGCTGCGCCAGCGCCGCCAGCATTCTCGCGCGCTTGCTGTGCGGCGGATTGGAATTGCGGTGCAATCATGTTGACCATGTCGGTCACCTTCTTGGTTGGGTCCTGCGAGAGGAGGGTGGACGAGGGAGGTCATCAGAGGCCATCAGAGAGACAATCGAAGTGGCCCATCAGAGGCCATCCGACACGCCCCTTGGGGCCCTTGGCATCAGGGGCAATCAGGGGCACTCAGTGGCAATCAAGGGCAATCAAGGGCAATCAAGGTCAATCAGGCCACCTTGGAGCCTCCCTTAGCGAGCGCCTCCTCCACAGCAATCAAGGGCAATCAAGGTCAATCAGGCCACCTTGGAGCCTCCCTTAGCGAGCGCCTCCTCCAGGGCAATCAAGGTCAATCAAGGTCAATCAGGCCACCTTGGAGCCTCCCTTAGCGAGCGCCTCCTCCAGGGCAATCAAGGTCAATCAAGGTCAATCAGGCCACCTTGGAGCCTCCCTTCGCGAGGGCCTCCTCCATGAAGATCGCACCGATCCGCCGGAGGGCGTGTGCCCGCTGCAGCCGTGTGCTCTCATCGACGGAGTGGTCGCGACACAACTGCGCGGGGGGCGGTCGGCACGCCGTGGTGAGCGCATGCATGCGCGGGGAGCGGTCGGCACGCCGTGGTGAGCGCATGCATGCGTCGCTATCAGCAGCTGCTCGCCCAGGGCGTGCTCGGCGCCGTGGTGAGCGCATGCATGCGTGCATTCGGATCGGCGCCGTGGTGAGCGCATGCATGCGTGCCTTCGGAGTTCCCCCGAGATCAATGAAGAGATCAATGAAGAGACCAATCAGGTCGGGGCGGCTCACTCAATGAAGAGACCAATCAGGTCGGGGCGGCTCACTCAATGAAGAGACCAATCAGGTCGGGGCGGCTCACTCAATGAAGAGACCAATCAGGTCGGGGCGGCACACTCAATGAAGAGACCAATCAGGTCGGGGCGGCTCACCTTGTGGGTCACCGCGGTGAGCGTACGCTCGATGTCGACCACGGACACATGCCAGATCGCTTCGAGGAAGACCGGTAGGTTCTCTTGAGTCGCCTTGAGCTGAGCAGGCGTGAGGGATCCGAGCACATCAGGCCCGATGAGGGAGGCCATCGGAGGCAATCAGTGGCAATCATGGCAATGACGTCATCACCTGAGCAGGCGTGAGGGATCCAAGCGGGTCGCCTTGCGGCTTCGTCTCGCCTCCCGCTGCGGCGCTTTCGGCCGCCTCCTTCCGCTGCTGATCGGCGATCTCCTTGACGGTGCTGAAGGTGCGCACGGCGGCGCCCGCCGCTCGGATGCCGGCGCTGGCGGCCGCGGAATGGTTCTGCAAAGAGATGCGAAACATCCGGATGGCGGCAAGGTGGCCCTCGACACCAAGGAGCTGCACACAGGGAGGGCACACACGGAGGGCACATTGACAATCAAATTGACGGTCGCGTAGAGGCACTCAAGGCACTTAAAAGGCACTGAAGGGCACTCCGAGGGCACTCAAGGACACTCAAGGGCACTCCGAGGCACTCCGAGGGCATGCGAGGGGCAATCAGCCCACCTGATGAGGGAGGCAATCAATGGGGCCATCCGAGGGCCATCCGAGGTCATTAGAGGTCATTAGAGGGCCATCCGAGGGCCATCCGATCCGAGGTCATTAGAGGTCATTAGAGGGCCATCCGAGGGCCATCCGAGGAGAGGTCATTAGAGGTCATTAGAGGGCCATCCGAGGGCCATCCGAGGAGAGGTCATTAGAGGTCATTAGAGGTCATTAGAGGGCCATCCGAGGGCCATCTGAGGGCATGCGAGGGCTATGCGAGGGCATGCGTACGCTCGTGTGCAGGCCGAGGTATTCGTCAGCTCGGCAGCCGTAGAGCTCCGCCACCGTGAAGAGCAAGCACTCGCCAAACGAGACCGACGCAAGCTCTTTCGCCTCTGCGCGGATACGACTAGCCCAGCGGTCGTCTGCGCCGGCCGCGGCCGCGCTGCCATCGACTATAGCGGGGGCGGCGGCACCGCCTTCAGCACTGGCAGCGACGGAGGCGCCAGTGGTCCCACCGCTGACGCCACTCGCGCCGCCATTGGCGCCAGCGCTGTCGCAGAGCTCCGAGAGACGCAGTGCGAGCTCCACCTCTCGCTTCTGCTGCTTGATGGCGAGGCGACGCATCGAGAGGGTCCCCTCCATCGAGGCCGCCGTCGCGAGCGCGAGCTTACCTATGTGCGGCTCGCATGCAACGCAATCAGACGCAATCAGACGCAATCAGACGCGTTCAGGCGCGATCAGACGCGATCAGGCGGACGCACTCAGACAGACGCGATCAGGCGCACTCAGACACAATCAAGGCGCTTGCCTATGTACGGCTCGAAACGCTCCGATCCAAAGAGCATCGTGAAGAACATGCCCGCGTCCATCCAGTTGACGTCAAGGGAAGCAGCGCCGTGTGAGTCGTAACGTGAGCGCATCGTCGCGTCGGCGAGGACCTGGTACGCCTCGGAGACCTTCTGAAACTCCTCCGCCTTCGTCTTATCCCCCGGGTTCTTGTCCGGGTGCAGCTTGAGAGCGCGCTTGTAGTACGCTTTCTTGATCTCATCCGTCGATGCATCCGATCGGACGCCAAGCAAGTCATAGTACGCCGTGTCGCTGGGCGAGCGCCCGGAGGGCCCACCCGAGGAGTACCCACCCGAGGAGGCGCCAGCGCCGGCGCCGCTCGCGCTCCCAGCCCCGCTCGCGCTCCCAACCCCGCCTGTGCCATTCACGCCCGTGCGAGCAGATCTGCTGCCGTCCTCGGAAGCAAACTCGTCAAGTGCGCGCACCTTCTCCGCCTCCACCTGCAGGTTGTACTCAAACCACACGCGCTTCTCCTCATCCCAGTCCTTGCCGTTCGCCGACTCGAAGACGGATTCTGCCGTGTTCACGAGACCGCGCCCGATTTGCAACGTGGCCACGGCCGCGCCTGTCATCGGCAATGCCACCGCACCTACAATGCCCGTCGCCAAGCCGGCGAAGAAGCCGGGGACGCCATTCTCCTTGCCGCCGACAATGGGTGCGGCGAACAGCCCAACCATACCGCTCACTGCGCCCTTGATCGCCGACTTGGCACCCGATGAGATCCCGGCGAGTAGATTGCGCGGCCGGCGGGTGGAGAACATCTCGAACTCGGGCACCTCAAATCGGGGCTGCTGCTGCTGCGAGGCCGGATGCGCGCTAGTGGTGGCCGCCGCCGCCGACTCGCTCGGGTCGTCATGCCTGGTCAGCGTCGCCATGCGCGGCCTCGGGACTCGCCTTCTGTGCCGGCTGCACTTGGTATTCAAGAACGCGTGCCCCTCTCGATTCCGCATCGCTTGATTGCGAAACGTTCACGTGACGTTCACGCATGTTCACGTTCACGTTAAATGGCCATCTCGGCAAGACGCACGACCACAGGTCCCGTGGAGACACAACGTGGAGGACGCAGTGTTTGATTGCGAAAAGTGCAACGCGCCATAAATAGGCGGTAAAACGTTGTCAGACGACATATTTCCCCTTCTGAGAGACACAAGACTGTACGAGGACTTTCGACACCATAATCGACACCACGTGGCCGCCTCTGAGAGGGAAGTCGCGCACCGAGCGTTTGGTTGATGAGCCTGGAGCGACTGAGCCTGAGGGCTGACCTGGCCCTTACGTTACTAAACGTTACTCCGCATGTACTAAATTACTTCTTGGCCCGCTCGCGACCCCCGTGGCGTGGTATTCGGAATTCCGCACGCTCCCACTCCGGGCGACACACTGAGTCACACTGGACGCGGGGACTGCCGACTGGGTAAGGGGTCTTCGACACAGTACTAGTGACAAACTAGTGTCGGTTAATAACAAGTTTTACACCGCCTCTCTAGAGAAGACTAATTAAACGCGGAACGCCTAAACCGGCCAGCACACATACACGGCTCATCGCCATCAATTTGCACCCCGGGATGATATGACATGCACTCGCGATCAATCTACTCTGACGCCTTCTGCGAATGGGCCTTCCGGCTGCAGCAGAACTAGGGGCGGGAATTCTGCGGTGGTCTCTGTCTGGCAGGCCGTGGTCACGTACGAGCGCGGGCGCGTGTGCAGGCGAGCGGGGAACGCGGCGGCCTCGAGTTCGGCACGCGGTCGCTTCTGCCCAAGTGCACTGCCGGACCCGAGCAGCTGCCGCCACAACGAATCAGTCGTCGCCTCGAGCGGGCGAGAGCCGCGCTGGTCCGCGACTGACATGTCACTCCAGGCATGGGCGGCCCCGTACGCATCGGCGGCATCGTACTCTTCGTGCGGCACGCCACCCGTTGGGGCGGGCTGCTGCCTGCTCTCCTCCTGCATGGCTGCGTCCGTAGCCATCGGCTGGAAAGTCGCCGTCGCGCTCTGCAGCTGTCGCGCCTTCTTCGCGGCGGCATACCGGAAGTAGAGTGCATGGTAGTTCGCGTCCGCGGCGCACTCGGTTGGCGTCGGCCGGCGGCCATGCATGGCGATGAAGATCTCCTCAAAGTCTTGCAAGAGGCTTCGTAGCGCATAGTAGTCGTCCTCGCCATTGTGCTCGCCCCCATTCCTCGCCGCCTGCCACCCACTTGGAACGCGCAGAATCAGAGGCTCCTCTGCATCGCTCTGCTTCCAGTAGCCGTCGTTCTGTCTCACGGCTGGAGACGTGCTGCTCATTTGCTGGGGCATGAGCACACGCGATCCTTGGCGAAGAGTCTCGAGAATCCTTTGGTGCCTCATTCGGGTAATTCTGCTGGGTAATTCCCCGATTGATGAATTGAGATTCCCGCTGACGGCTACTATGTAAAGCGGCCGTCCTGGCGACGGTCGCTGTGCGCGCCCCGTGTCGCCGACCACACGCAAGGTCTTCCTAGATGCGTGGCAACGGCCGCGAGCCTATCTTGAGTGAAGAAAGAGGCTACATAGAGACCTACGGTACATGTAGACTTGTAGAGTCGACCCCTCGACCGCTGCCTCATGCCTCTACTATTGTACATCCCCTGGCCTCATCCCTGCTGACTCCCCCTTACTTTGTATGGCGCAGCACGCGGCAAGCAAGCGTGTGTTCGCGATACACCCCTTTTCTCAAAACTGCCTCGAGTTTAAGACCGTTACATCGGCGCCTTAAGAGCTTCCTATGTTTGCTTGTGAGGCGCTCGGTGCGTGACGGACGACGCATCGACGTCGAAACCATGCACCGCCTCACCGTCGGTGAGACTGCAAGTCAGTGGAATGAAAGCGTGCACGAGTCAGCGGCCCAGGCGGCCAGTACCTACGCTCGCATGAAAGGGTTTTATTCGCCGCAAAGCTCACCTGGTCATTCGCCCACCCGATCCAAGGGAAAGCTGAGCCCAATGCGATCCAGACACGGGAGCTCGAGCAAAGGGGCAAAGAGAGTCTCCGTTGAAGAGGCGATTGAGACTGGAAAGCGATGGGCAGCCGCGGTCGAACTCCAGAGTGCTGCTTCCGTCAACGCACAGATTAAGAAGGATGGTGGCCCGACGCAGACCATCTTGCTCGCCGAGGCGTGGCATGACGGGCAAATCGTGGACGTTGCCCATGCGATCCAGGCGAAGCGCGAGGCGACGAAGAATGCGCCGACGCCACTCTCCCTCGTGCTGATCGCTGGGCCCTCGTCCTCGGGCAAGACCACCTTTTGTTCCAAGCTCTCGATGCATTTGAGGTGCGCTGGAATCAAGCCGGAGACCCTCTCCACTGACGACTACTTTTTGGCTCGAGAGGACCCCCGCCATCCGCGAGACAAGGATGGCAACCTGAACTTTGAGACTCTGCTGGCGGTCGACGTTGACAAACTGAACGCCGACCTCCAGAAGCTGTTCACAGGCACGCCCGTTGACACTCCCATCTTCAACTTCGTCATCGGAGCCCCCGAGCCGTACAAGACGAGGCGTAAGCAGCTGGCGCCTGGAGGCATGCTGATCATGGAGGGTATCTTCTGCCTCAATCCCGCGCTGACCGCCCAGGTGGATGATGCGTCCAAGTTCAACGTGTTCATCGCGCCCCTGTCGCCGCTCACACTCATGGACGGATCCACCGCGCGGGAGGACTACGTGCGTCTCATTCGGCGCATCTCGCGGGACTACCTTCACAGGGGCAACTCGGCGCTTCACACCCTTAAAAAGTACGCGTCGGTGCGCGAGGGCGAGCTCGAGAACATCTACCCCTTTGCCGGGGAAGCCGAGGTCGTCTACAACTCTAGCCTGCTCTACGAGATGAACGTTCTCAAGCGGACCGTGGGCCCCATGCTGCATGCCATCACCAAGGCGGAGGCCGGAGCTCTGTATGGCCTTGCGGCGCAGATGCTCACCTTTCTCGAAAACTTCGAGGAGGTGGCAGACAGCGCCGTGCCGAACACGTCCGTCTTGATGGAGTTCATTGGCAAATCCATCTTCGAGTGAGCGTCGTGGTGAGCGTCGCTCAACGGCATCCGATTGGCCAAACCGAGTGCGATTGCGGGTGCGAGTGCCGCGCCAAGCTGCATACTGTACGGGCCAAACTTCATATTGGAGGATCGTCGATCTTGCAACGACATCGATCAGCACCATCGTTCGTCCGGATCCTGAGTTTCGTGCTTCCGATGGTTTGTCCGCGCACGCAGTGCGGAGAGAGGGAGAGCGACCGTTTCAACTGTTCGATGAATCGTTTATGTAATGATCGCGCGGCCGCGGGGCAAGGTGCGCATCGAATATAAATAAGAAAAGTAATATTAAAAAACCACGTTGGGGAAGCCACCGAAGCCAGTGCGCGGTGGGGCTGCGGGCTGGAGGGGTGTCGGGTGTGAGATGCAGATGTGAGATGAGGTGGCCAGCGAGCGGGCCGCGGCGCGCGCGCACCGCGGCGCACCGCGCGCGGGCCCTCGGCCTCGCACATACGTGTGAAGATAGACAAAACTTGACTAAACTTGACGTGTCTGCGTCCTCCACGCTGTGTCTCCACGGGACCTGTGGTGGCGCGTCTTGCCGAGAGGGCAAGTTAACGTGAACGTGAACTTGACTTGACTTGACTTGACTTGACTTGACTTGACTTGACTTGACTTGACTTGACTTGACTTGACTTGACTCGACTTGACTTGTGACCCACGAACGCACACCGCCCAGGGCCCCACAACCTTGCATTCCGTCATGCCGTCATCTGAGCCGGCGTCTGCAGCACCTTCGAACGCACCAGTCGTTTCCGAGAGTGCGTCGCAGTATCCGCCGGCAGCTCTTTTTGAGATCGGCATGAGCACGCCTTGCAGGCGCGATGCGGGGGCCCCGTCCGTCTCTTGTGAGATTATCGAGCGCGAGCTCCACAATGGTGCGTGGCGATACTACGTCCATTATGAAGGGACTGACCGTCGTTTAGATGATTGGGTGAGCGAAGCCCAGCTCGTTCGTGAATCTGACCTTGGCGGCGGCACCAACGTGAGCAGCACCAGCAGTGGTGGTGCTGGTGGCGCCGCTGTGGCGGCTGCGGGCAGGGCACCCGGATACCGCGCGCGGCCAGCGCCTGAGCGCCGGGCGACACGCACCATGAAGCGGCGAATCGATGAGATCCATCACGTGCAAGGCCAGTCGTACGATGAAGCGCTCGAAAAGGAGCACGAGGCGTCCACCAAAGTCAAGAACATCAAGGTCATCGAGATTGGGCGGTACGAGGTGGACACGTGGTACTTCTCGCCGTACCCGGACGTGTTCGCGATGCAGTCGCGCTTGTACATCTGCCCGTACTCGCTCAAGTACTTCAAGCGCCGTGACTCGTACGTGCGCCACCTCGCCGCGGTCACCCGACGTGGTCCGCCCGGGTTGCGCATCTACGCCGCCCCTGCGCCGCCGCAGCCCGAGGCCAATGCGAAGCTCGGTCTCCCGCAGCCTGCGCGCTTGACCTTGTACGAGGTGGATGGCTCCACAGCCAAGGTGTACTGCCAGTGCCTCTGCCTCCTCGCCAAGCTCTTCCTCGATCACAAGACGTTGTACTATGACGTCGACCCTTTTCTCTTCTACGTGCTCTGCGAGGAGGATGCCACGGGCGCCGAGTCGCTCGCGGGCTACTTCTCGAAGGAGAAGAGCTCGGCGGAAGGGAATAACATCGCCTGCATTCTGGTCTTGCCTCAGCATCAGCGGAAAGGCTATGGCAAACTTTTGATCGACCTCGCCTACCACATCACGCTGCGCGAGGGCAAGGTCGGGTCTCCCGAGAAGCCCCTTTCCGATTTGGGCCAACTCTCCTTTCGGTCCTATTGGACCGAGGTGCTCCTCGAAGCACTGCGTACACAGCGCGGCAACCTGTCGATCAAAGACCTCGCTGCAAGCACTGCCATTCGCTCCGACGACATCATCTCTACGCTGCAGTCCCTCAACCTGATTCGTTTCTGGAAAGGGCAGCATGTGATCTCGGTCTCGGCCAAAATTGTCGATGAGCATCTTCGTGCGAATTGTCGACAGTCACTGCGCTGCGACCCAAGCTTGTTGACGTGGCGGCCTCCCGAAGCCGAATCTGGCTAGCCCCAATCTGGCCCCAATCGGGCCCCAATCTGGCCTGCCCAATCCGGCTCCGCAGCGTGGAACGTAACGGCCTTACGAAGCCAAATTTGGTTCGTGATCGCTGGGCGTTGATGGGCAGCTGAGAGCTGTGGATTGAGCGGAAGGAGAGAAGAGAATCGAGTAGTCGTGCTGAGTCCTTGGAGACCATAGAACGTGAGACTGAGGGCAGAGGGCGGGAGGCGGACGGGCGGAGAGAGGAAACCAAAGGTGGGCCAACAGTAGCCGAGCACACAACATTCGACCGCATTGGAGTAACAGGCTGTACGACGGTCGACGACACGACTGAGGTAGTACGTGCGCGGGTACGGGGGACCGAACCCATGCGGCGTGAACTCAATGCGGGGCGCGCGGCCGGCCGGGGGCGCGGCGGCCGGCCGAAGGCGAAGCGCGCCAACTCAGCCGTCGCGCGTGCGTTCTTCCTTCTTCGGGACTTGGCGTTGCTCGATGCTCGTTGGGTCCGCGTGGTTACACCGTCTGTAACGTAGTTACGTTTGTAACTTACACGACGATCGACTTTGCGAGCGGTAGGGGGGTCATTCCCCCGGTGGGGGTCCGTTAACCTGCTTACGGAACATTCCTAGAGACCGGTAAGTGAGCTCCGTCGAGATACCGGCGGATCCCTGGGAGATCCGAGAGATACCGG
>Ga0210247_100426_pt1 | contig 39879 bp, 38 predicted proteins | sample ChrtobMetP3_16mM_FD_155449 | JGI IMG/M metagenome (GOLD analysis project Ga0210247, IMG submission 155449) | Chrysochromulina tobin associated microbial communities from unialgal haptophyte culture, Seattle, Washington, United States - P3_16mM | ecosystem: Host-associated > Algae > Haptophytes >... | reverse complement strand
GTCTCACCTTCCCCCGCCCGCCGCCGATTAACGGCCTGTGTAATAGCAGGCTGTGTCGGCCACGCCTCCGTCCATTGCGATAGCGGCCCCCGTGCTTGGGGGTCCGGAGAGCGCGCGCGTTGTGTGTGTTTCACAGCAGCAGCAGAAAGCCCAAAAGGGAGCCGCATAAACATGGATACCGCGAACCAGGTCTCGGCAGACGCGAGCGCGCCTCTGGTAGTCGCGAGCGAGCCCGCAGATGCGAGCGCACCCGCATTTGCGGACGAGAGCGCCCCGGTCTCTGCGGCCTCCACGGCCATCGCTGATGATGCCGGAAGCCGCGTGCAGGCGCTGGAGAATGAGATCCTGCAGGTGAAGCAACGCGCAGTCAAAAAGATCCGCTCCCTCGAGGACAAATTGAAGAGCACGACCGCGGAGCTTGACGGTGAGCGAGAGCGTGCGGCCTCAGCGGCGGCGAGCTGGACGTCGCAGGAGCATGCGCTGCGCGCGGAGGTGGTCAGGCTCGAAGCCGCGCTTGAAGAGAGCGCGGGGCGGCTTGGGGCGGCGCTTGAAGAGAGCGCGCCGCTGCAGTCGCAGGTCTCGCTGCAGATGCAGCACGAGCTGTCCTTGTCGCAGAGCCTGCAGGTTCTGCAGGTCGCCAAGGAGCAACAGGAGGAAGCATTTGAGCGGGAGCTAGGCGCGCTCTCCCGTCAGGTGGACACGTTCCACGAGGAGCGCAACGCCGCGGCCGAGGCGCAGGCGGCGGCGGAGATGGAGGCACGCGAGCTCCGGAACTTGCTCGCGGAGGTGCGCCGCGCATCCGAGGCCGCCCGTCTGGACGCCCAAGCTCGCGCGGAGCAGGTTAGTGCTGCTAATTGCCTCTTCTGATTGCCTCTTCTGATTGCCTCTTCTGATTGCCTCTTCTGATTGCCTCTTCTGATTGCGTCTCTGACCAAGCGCGGCCCTGGAGGAGCGCAGGAGACGGCGCGCTGGCAGGCGCAGGAGACGGCTCAGCGCGAGAAGATTGCGAAGATGAAATCGCTCCTAACAGAAGCGCGGCTGCATCTTAAGGAGAAGGCGGCGGCGACGGAGGCGGCGACGGCGGCGGCGGCGGCGGCCGAGGCGGAGCCCGCGGCCTTGCTGACAGCCAACGTGCGATTGCGGGTGCTCGGTGCGGAGGTGCGTGGCCTCGATATGGGTTCTCGATTGCGTCTGAGTGCCTCTCTCATTCGGTGCTTGGCCTCTCGAGATTGGCGCTTGATGGACTCTGATGACCCTTGATTGCGTCTGAGTGCCACTCTCATCGGTGCTTGGCCTCTCGAGATTGGCGCTTGATGGACTCTGATGACCGCTGATGACCTCTGATGACCTCTGATGACCTCTGATGACGACCCCTCATCAGGTGAGCGCTCTCGAGAGGGCGTGGAGCGATAGTCGGGCGACGGTGAGTGCGCTTCTGGCGGCGGCGGCGGCACCGCGGCCTTCGGAGGCAGGCGCTCAGTACGGCGCCCCGCGGTCCTCGGAGGCCGGCGCTGGGCTTCCACGCGGTGCGCCCGTTGAGGTGCCCAGTACAGCGCGGTTCGAGGAGGAGGAGGCGACGGACGAGGGGTCCCTGCGCACAGTGGGCGCGCTTCGCCGCGAGCTCTTGCAGGTGCGTCAGAAGGCGCGTAAGCTCATGGAGGACAAGGAGAAGGAGCTGGGGCGTCTGAAGAGCACCTTGACTGAGTCGCAGGGCCGAGCGGAGAAGGCTGAGAGTGCGTTACGGGAGGCGTTGACGCGGCACGAGGTCGAGCGCATCGAGATGCATCAACAGGCAGCCGCACGCATCGCCGCCGCTGAGCGTTCGTTGAGCGACGCGGCGCAGGCGGCAGCGGCGGCGGCAGCAGCGGGAGCGGCAGCAGCGAGAGGCGCGTCGTCGTCGACGGCGGCACCCGAGGCGGCGACGGCCGAGGCGGCGGCGGCGACGACACCGCCAGAGACGCCGGCGCGGGCGGCTCCTCCCCATTCCCTGCTCGTCGCCCCGCCACTGTCACTCCTCTCGCCAGTTCAGACCGACATTGGGAGTGGTTACATCGGGAGTGGGCTCAGTTCGACTTCGGGCCTGATGCAGCTCGCGCAGCAGCAGGCGATGCGCGATGCCCAGATGCGAGATCACCATCTCGAGCTGGCCGAGCTGCGAGCTCGGCTCGCGAGCGCGGACGATGCGTATGAGAATCTGCGGCGCGAGATGCGCGAGCTCGAGATGCGCTCGCGCCGCGGCGGCGCCTCGGTGGACTACGTCAAGTGCCTCGTGCTCCAACTGCTGCAGGTGAGTGTCGTCAATTGCCTCCTGATTGCCTCGTCTGATTGCCTCTGATTGCCTCGATGGACTACGTCAAGTGCCTCGTGCTCCAATTGCTGCAGATGGACGAGAAGAACCATGCGGACCTCTTTCCCGCGCTCGCGACGTGCCTCCAGCTGAATGAGGACGAGGTGGGCCGAGTCGCACGGGCGCATGCGGCTCGGACTCGGGGGGGAGGACGTCGGCTGCTCGACTCGCTCAATGTGTTTCGTCAGGGCGGCGCCGAGGGCAGCGAGTGGCCGCAATCTCGCGTCGAGCTCGAGCAGTCTCAGCAGGCGCTCTTGAAGGAGCTCGAGGCGCGCGCGCTGGCCGACGGCGTCGCGTTTGGCGCCTTGTTGAACCAGGTGCGCGAGCTCGAGGCGGGAGAAGCCCTGACGAAACTCGAGGCGAGCGCTCTGCGCGCCGAAGTGGCAAGCCTCAAGCAGCAGCAGCAGCAGCAGCGCCGAGCTGAGCCAGCCGCCGGCGGCGCTGTCACGAGTGCTCGAGGCGACGCCGACTGGCTGTACCTCCGCAACGTGATCCTCAAGTACATGGAGACGGAGGACCACCACTCCATGTTCCCTGTGGTCGCCACACTTCTGCACCTGACGGCGAGCGAGGTGACCACCGTGGCGCGCGCTCGTGAGGAGCGCGCGAGCCAGAGAGTGTCCAAGGGATGGTTTGGCTAGGGATAAGAGGCTGGGAAGCAAGCAAGCTAATTAGTCGAAACAACACAAGTATCTAAACAAGCGCAACCGAATACCCCTTGCTTGCTTGCTTGCTTGCTTGCTTGCTTGCTGGGAAGATGGGATCACATGTTGAAGCTTGGGCCGTTAATTGAGACGCAATCACCGAACAAATCACGTGCCACATGTTTATTGTCGCTTTGTGAATCAGACCAAACGCCGCGCATGATGAAGCCTTTTTTCATGTGTTTGGCCACATGTTGCAGCGCATTTATGTTGAGGCGCACTGCGATCATGCCTTTGACGAGGCCAGCCATTCATCGCGCACGTCGCCCCATGCCCGTGGCCATGAGCGTTCGCACTCCGGAGCAACGGGCAGCATACTCTGGCGCAAAGGATACGCCCACGGCTGCTGAGATGCTCATCACGTACCTCCAGAAGCCAACGATACTTCTCAAGCTCGCTGCCACAGCTGTTAGTGCGGCGCTCGTCGTTGCGTATGGATGGCGGATTCTGGCGGTGATGCCACTGTATTTGAGACAGGGCTCGTCGCTCGCCTTGAATGCGCTCCAGGCCGTGGCCCAAGGCATGCTCAGCGTGATGACAAGCCCAGCAGCGCAGAGCACGGGCAGCCGGCTGGTCGAGCGTGTCATCGATTGGGGCGTGCCTGCGGCCGTGGTCCTCGCTGCCACTGCAGTGGCTGCCGGAGGCGACGACGACGAGAAGGATGACGAGGCTCTGGACGGCAAAGGCGGCGGGCTCCTAAGGAAGCTGTTCGGGAAGGGCAGCGGCTCGGGTGTGGCCGGCTTTGCTCCGTCCAAGGAGTACATTCGCATCGAGTCGCTCTCTGACAAGCTCTCGTCCATGTCGTACACGATCGAGGCGAGCACGATCTCGAAGACCGAGGCCGCGCGCACCCAGCGGAGGAGCAGTCTCTCGAGACGCTTCTCCGACGAGCTGGGCGACGTGGGCGAGGCGGCGCTTGCCGGCATCGCCGCGGCTGAGAAGGAGTGGCGCACCAAAGCCGCCAAGCCGGCCGCCGCTGCCCAGGCCGCCCGCGCCGATCTGCGCAGTATCTCCGTCGAGCTCGGGGGGGCATGCGAGCCCAAGTCCGCAGTCTCGTCAAGGGGCGCAGGCTCGTCGGCCGGCGCCCTGATGGGCGGCGCTGGGCAGCCCGACGGCTCCGACGGGGCGCGCTCCAAGAAGGAGGTTCGCAAGCTGATGAAGGAGATGCGGCGGGCAGAGGACGACTTATCGGACGCTCTGAGTGAGTGTGCCGCGCTCGAGGCCTCATTATCCTTGAAGACCCTTGCGTACCCTTGCCCTTGAGTGCCCTTTTGATTTTCCCCTCATCAGGTGAGTGTGCCGCGCTCGAGGCCTCGTTTCTGCGTGTGGCTTCGGAGGCGCTTGGCACGGAGGCGTGGGAGGCGCGCGAGGCGTTGGCGAAGCTCGTGGCGGCGCCTACTTCGTGGGATCCTATGGACGTGCCGCTGGCGCGCCGGGGGTTGCACGGTGGACGGCGCGCGTTTGTGCTCGATTTCGTGGGCGACACGGAGCCCCAACAAGTAGCGACCCTCCGCGAGGAGGTGACCGCTGTGATCCACGCCACCGCCGCAGTCTGCTCCTCGCCCTCGCCTGCCAAGGCCGAGACGCGGGTAATCCTGCGCTTGATCTCGGGAGGAGGCTCGGTGACCGGGTATGGCCTGGCCATGGCGCAGCTGCTGCGGCTCAAAGCGGCCGGGATCCACCTGACCGTCTGTGTCGAGCAGGTGGCGGCCTCTGGCGGATACATGATGGCCTGCGTCGCCGACCGTATCGTCGCCTCGCCGTTTGCAGTGCTCGGTTCGATTGGGGTGATCACGGAGATCCCGAACGTCTACGAGCGGCTCCAAAAGGAAGGCGTGCAGTTCCAGACGGTCACTGCGGGCGAGTACAAGCGCACACTCACGCCGTTCAAAAAGGTCGACCCGAAGGACGTTGCCAAGACCAAGGCGGAGATTGACGAGATCTTCTCGCTCTTCAAGGGATTCGTCGCCGAGCAGCGTCCGCAGCTCGACATTGACAAGGTGGCGACCGGCGAGACCTGGTTTGGCACGGACGCTGTCGAGCGCAAGCTGGCCGATGCGCTGCAGACGTTTGACGATCTGCTTCTCGAATTGCACCGAGATGGCGTCGAGGTGTACTCGCTCGCGTATAAGCCGCCCGAGGACGGGCCGTTCGCGCGCTTCCAATGGAGCTCCGCCGACGCCCTAGGCGGGCCCGTGGTGCCACGCAACTGGGCGAGGCGCCTCCTGGCGGCGGCTCTCGGCATGCCCTTGGCACAGCCGCCGCCGCAGCAGCCGCAGCCGCAGCTTCGCGATCCAAGATTCGCGTGAGACCGGGACAAACAGAAACACACCATACACGTATACAGTTGAGTTCCCACATCTACGGACATCCGCGATCGTTCCGCCCACACGACACGTCGGCATGGTTCATGGACCAGTGCGCGTGACGCGACACCCGACAGCTGTACGTGTAGAGCGTATAGAGCAGTCGACCAATCATGCATAATACATAAAACATCATCAGGAGCGGCGAGGGACCCGAGCCCCGCGCCCGGACCCGAGTAGGACCCGAGTTCCCGACTGCGGACCTGACCCGCCCCGCGCCGCGCCGGGCCGGCGGCCGGGCCGCGGGCGGCGGGGCCCGGCTTTCGGCCGCGATTGCCCGCGTTGGCAGTCATTGGTTTATGTAGGGCTCATTTACAAAATTGCCCTAATGAGCGCGAGCGGACTACCTTGGTACCTTTAAGCTTCGGCTCTCCACACGTCCGCATGGAGCTCAAAGCCCCTTGGCCTTAGGGACGCCGACTGTCGCCCGTCATATGGTCGCCCGGGGTCCGATGAGAACGACGAGCCTGCTGTGGACTTGACGTGCGGCACGCCGCTCTCCGCGCTGGCGAGCATCTGCGAGAGCGTGCCAAGCGAGATGCCTCGCTTTGCGATCGCCGGCAATGCCTCTCGCAGCGCCGCGGCCGTGTACGCGCGGTCGTGAACGATCACTACGGCGCCCGGCCGCGTGCGCCATTCGAGGAAGAAGGCGGTGTGCCACGCGCGCTTGACGATGGGGTCGTGTGGGAAGACGCTGCCCAGCACCGTTGTGTACCCCAGCGCAGCCGATCTGCGCAGCATGCGTGCATTGACGAAGCCCGAGCCCGGACGGTGCCAGCGTAAGGCCGGCTGGTACTGTCTGAGGAAGGCGTCGCAGACGCGCAGCGACCGAGCGTACTCATCGTCGCTCAGCAGGATGGCGCGCTCCTCGGCGCGGCCGTGATTGGCGAGCTCGTGCCCCTCGGCCACCATTCGCCGTAGCAACGCACGATGCCGCTCAGTGCGCACCTGCCCAGAGATCACAAAGAAGGTGGCTCGCACGCCTGCCTCCCTGAGCATGTCGAGGATCGCCTCGGTCGAAGAGCCGTCACCTCTTGGCGAGTCGTCGATGGTCAGCGCAGCAGCTCGCACACCAGGCGGAACATCCACAAACCACACCACCGACGGGTTCAGCCAGCGCACAAGCTGCATCAGCGGCATCCACTGTGCATACACGGCGGCGGCACATGCGAGCGCGACGCCGAGCAAACTCAAGAGATGCGTTCTGCAGGTGCGCCGGCTAGACCGCCGATGCGCCCCAGGCAGTAGCGGGAAGCGCTCCATCTTGGGAGGCCCGAGATTCGGGTTGGCCAGCCACTTGACGAGAACGGCGGCCGGGGCGGGGCGAGAGAGCGGCCTTCGGCGCCTGCTGTGAAATCCCTGTGAATGAAAAGGAGGACTCGTGTCCCGGCTCCTCAACCCTGTCTTCGGTGACAAGTAGAACTTGGACTTTCCTTTCAGCTTGGTTTCCAAGATTGGTCAACCGCAAATCACGCAACCGCCAATGTGTCCCCGCGCTGTGTCTCCGCGGGACCTGCTTGCCGAGAGGGCAAATCAACGTGAACGTGAACGCAACCGCCCATGCTAGCGCAGCCACCTCCAAGCTGGCGCCAGCGCGAGGTAGTCCCCCAACCTGGCGCCAGCCATAGGCCAGGCCCGTCGTCCTCGAAGGCGGGACAGCCACCCGTGCCGCCTCCACAGTCGTTCATCAGCCCGTGGGACGGTGCGGACATCGAGAGGCGCTCCCGAGCGGTTCCGGAACCTGGACGCATTCGCACGCCTCCCGTGGCGGTCGCCTCAGCCGAATGCGACAAGGAGCTGCCTCCAGAGCTCATCTTGCTCGGCCTAATGAGCTCGCCGCCCTCACGACAAAGGCGGAAGAGCCCGGAGCCAGGCGCAGAGCCAGGTGCGGAGCCTGGCGAGCCAGACGCGGAGGAGCCCGGAGGAGCCAGCCAGCCACCGAGCGACGTGTACTGCAATCCTTGGTACGACGAGGCCTCCGATGAGTACGCGTTTTGGGTGCAGGCGACGGCCGTCAAACCGCGGGCGGCCTCGGCGGCTGAGGACGGCTGGACGGAGTCCGAGCTGATGGCGGTTCGGACACTTCTGAATCAGATAGATGGCGTGGCAGCGGCTCAGAGCGATCAGCCAGACAGCCCCGACAGCCGGACAGCCGGGGCGCCCGAGGTGCCTTTTGGTCTGCGTGCGCGCTCAAGGACAGTGTTTGCCGAGCCCGAGCCTCCGCACACAGCGTCACCAAAGGCCATCGCGCCGCCGTGCGAGGGGGGGAGGGGAGAAAGGGGGAGGGAGGGGGCGTCCCCAAAGGCTACCGCGCCGCCGCGCGAGCCGCGCGAGCCTCCAGCCGGGCCATTGCCGATGCATCTTCCGACACACACAGTGCCGCGGCAACGGCAGCGACGGTCCCAGGCGGACGAGGCAGCATTTGCGCTGGCAGCCGCCCTCGACGAGGCCGAGAGAACCGGCAGTCCAACCGCCGCGTGTCGCTTGAGTGCTGCCCAACACGGCGCCGCCCAACCCGGCGCCGCGAAGCACGTCGCCGCTAAGCACGGCGCCCAGCACGGCGGCGCTCTCACGCCATCGCATTCGGCCTCAAATTTGACGAATTTGACGCTGAAGCTGCCCGCGCTCGCCACAGCGCTCCACACCTCGTTCGCCGATGTGAACGCCAACTACGATGCGAGCGCCTCCCACCAGCCACTGCGCTCACGCATGTTGCACCCGGGTGGCTATGGCGTGAATTCACACTCGGCTTTGAATTCACACCCTGGTGGCTATGGCGGCAGCCAGATGCAGATCATCAAGGACTGCATGGGCAGTCTCGCGGGCAGCGCATCTCACGATGGCGGCGTCGGTGCCTGCGACGGCGCTGGTGGCTGCGGCGGTGGTGGCTGCGGCAGCGGTGGTGGTGGCAGCGGCACGCGTAGCGCGCCTCCCACGTGCTCTGCGCTCAAGCGCGCGTCGTACCGGCAGCGGGTGTCTGCCCCCGTCGAGCAGACCGGCGCCGATGGGAGCTATGAAGCCGTCTGTGAAGACTTTGCCCCTGACCCGCCCAATCACTTTATCGCTGAGGCGCGTGGTGCGATCGCTGTGGCGCGAGCAGCGGCGGCGGCGGCGATCCAACCAAAGGGGAGTTCTTATTCCTTGACGCCCGGTTGCCTGGCAGCGCCGCCCGCACGCGCGCCCGCTTTCGCTCCACATGGGCATGCGCGACTGGCGCAGACCGGTGAGCTCGGCAGCCCTTCGGCCACGACGCCGGTGACGGCACAAGTGATCTTAACGGCCGGAGCCATTGCGGCCGCCGCCGCAGCGACCGCCGCCGCAGCGACCGCCGCCGGAGCGACCGCCGCGACCGTCGCCGCGCTTGCGCATCCTATACTGCCTCACGCGACAGGCCACCTCGGCCCGAAGATGGCGCGAGGTCCCGTCAGCCGCAAGCCGCCAAAGGAGCCGTGGTCGCTCGAGGCTGGGCAGCAGGGGGCTCCTCGCGAGAGCCAGATCGAGCGTCAGATCGAGCGTCAGATGCGTGTCGCACCTCCGGGCAGTCTCACCACCGGGGGTTCCACCACCGGCGGTCCGGTCGCACCGCCCGTCGCTATTGAGGGGCGCGCCCAAAACTTGGCGCCGCCACGCCCGCCTCTTCAGTCGCCTCCTCAGCCGCCGCTGCATCCAAATTTGGGACATCAGCCGCCGCCCCAAACGCCCTATGAGGCCGATGGCCTCGCCACCGGCCTCGACGGCAGCCGCGTCCGCTCGAGCACCTCCACTGCCCCCACTGCCCGCGCTGCTGCGCTGGCGACCGCCGGTGAGATCGCGGCGGCCGCCGGTGAGATCGCGGCGGTCGCCATGGGCACGCTCGCCAACCGAACGGGCGTCGCACCGGCGCCCCTGCCACCGCGCAACCAGAACGCGATGCGTCAGGCGCGTCAGCTCGAGGCGGCGATCGCGCGCGGCGCGCAGCGAGCGGCCATCGCAGCGGCCAACTCAGAACGCTCACAGCGGATCCTCGCGATGCAGCACGGAGGCGGCGGCGACGCCAAAGGTCTCATGGAGCAGCTGGCCCATGGTCAGATGCATGCAAGTAGTGCTCTGGGACTACCGGTAGCGGCGCCTGTGGGCGCCATCAACGGTCACAACCTCGTGGGGCGTGGCTCGGTGAGGCCACGCTGACCAGTGCGTGCTGCCGCCGCTGGCTGTAACGGGTCCACCTCCATACCACCTTTATACCACCTCCGCGGTCCTGCCACTCCCGCGATCGCGCCCTCGCGCCTCCGGGGTGCGGACTCAACAAATAGATGGACGGGAGATCATTGTACTTGCGACGTGCTGCTCGTTGGACGCGTCCCCGCCGTCCGCCCGCGGGCGTTGGCCCTCTCCGCCTGAGGCCTGACCACCTCCCCCCGAGACCGCCCGAGTCATAAGTCAGTCACGGGGCGCCCCCGCAGACTGAGCGGCGCACACACCGACGAAGGCCTCGGTGGTGGTGCTGCGCGACCGTGCATCTCGCTTCTCGGTCCCGTGGTCCGACGACCTGTACGACGCCAATCGACGGTCCGCCGCCCTCTCACTGTTTACAATATAATTTTTATTTAGGTCGAGATTCGAAAACGCCGCGTGCCCGCGCCAAACAAGCATTGGTATGACAAGCTTACTTGGTCGACGTTGTTCGACACACCGTAACGGTCGTGCGACACGGAGACACATCGCCGCGGGGAGCGTTGAGCTTACAAAAAATCCAACTATTTCGACGCCGGTGCGCTGCCGCCGAGCACGCTGTCGGCATCGGCGGCCGGAGCGCCCGCGTTTAAGAGCGCGCCGAGCCCAGCGCCGCTGCCGAACGGGCGCTTGTTCGGCCCCTCGGCGGGCTTCCGAAGCAGGTGGATCTGGACGAGAGGGTTGTAGACGAGGTCGATGAGGCTCGAGATGGACGAGTAGACCATCGGCTGGGTGAGCTTCATCTGGAAGTGCAGGAAGAGCTGCAGCAGGCACCCAAACTGATACGAGGTGCGCAGCGACTTGAGCTGCTCGCGGTCGTACTCGGCCACCGTCTTCGACTGAGGCGGCTTGCTTCCTCCCATGAGCGAAGCCAGAGGGTTGGGCGGCGCGGCCGGCATCAACGCGGTGTCGTTGGCGGCGCGGATGCGCCACTGCAGCAGGAACTGGACGAACACGTTGAGCGCGATCACTCCGAAGAAGGCGCAGCGCAGCCCGAGCATGTAGCTCGCCGATGTTTGATCGAACCGTTTGAGCACTCGCATGACAGCCATCGGCGCTATGAAGCCCAAGATCATCTTGTGCATCTGCATCGGCGGCATCGCGGGCTTCGCCGGCGCTGCTGCCGCCTTGTCGGACGCCACCTCGCCTGAGGACGCCTTGTCGGACGTCGCCTCGCCTGAGGACTCGTCTGAGGCCTGAACGTCCTCAACGGTGACCACCTCAGCCTCGTACTCGAGTGCCTCCTCGCAGAGCCACCCATTGTGCTCCTCGGCATCGCCACTGGCCACGGCAACCATCGCCTCCTCGTCCAGGTCGTGCTCGTCGCAAAAGGCACGGAGCGAGCGCACGAAGATTGGCGCGGTGCTGCTGTTGCCGTCAGTGGCCGCACGGCGCACGACAAAGTGCTTTTGCTGCTGGCTGGCATCCGCGCCGCCACGAAGGACGCGCAGCGCGCGAAGAATCAGTTGCGGCTGCTGTGGAGTTGGTAGTCCTGTGGGACGCCGCGGACTGGACAGCGCCATTCGGCCCTCGGCGGAGGCCGCAAAGGCCACGACGATAAAGATGAAGCGCGACAACATTTTCTCAAGGCGACGAGGAGTGAAAACAGAGGGATGTCGGGTGTGAATTGCAATTCCAATCCCACTTTGTCCCTACAAATTCCCCCACCGCAATTCAGGGGGTCCTGCCAATGTGTAGGTACCGGTCTGTGTGTGTGTGAATCGAAAACAGGACCACACAGAACAGCGGCGTACCGGCTCCCCCCGGTGTCTTTTACCGGTCGCTTGGTAAGGGAAGTTACCGGTACACCTCTCTCTCCCTCCCTTTCGGCACCTACTTGCGGCCGGAGCCGCGTGGCCGCGTCACCGGTCCTACGTGGGGCAAGCACTTGTCCGCTTCGCTGAGCGACGAGGCCACCTCGTTCGCCATCGCGTATTGTTGTTGTTGTCGTGCTTCTTCCACGCAAGCGAGCTGCCCACTTCATCGACGCCACGCCAGGTGCCACGACGACAATTGCACGACGAGCCCAATGAGCGCAACTCTCATTGTTTCACTCTTTGCAACTTTGCTGAGCCAAATTCAGTTTCCAGTCAAAGAGTGCTTTGACAGGTGCCCCGTCTCGAGCAGTACTTCTAGCACTGGACGCACGTATTGCCCCAGTGTGTGCGGTGTCCCAGGTTTGCACAACTTGAATGAAAGCGCCTGCTGTCGTCGAGGATGGAGCGCTGATAGTGTCGAGTGCCGATCGCATGACGCCGGCTGTGATGAAGCGCACTGCTGCGTTCAATTACCAGCACCCACACGCATGATCTTCGCCTTTTGGAACACCGAGAACGTGCCCATGTTTCAAATGCGATGCCTCGATAACTGGAGGAGATTCAACCCAACATGGACCTTGCGACTGCTGTCAGTGGCTACGGCACCGAGCATCGTGGGCGCAAGCAATTTACCACCCACCTGGCTGAAGATGGCGCCGCAGCTTCAGTCTGATGCTGTGCGTCTCGCCGCGCTCAAGATGTTTGGCGGGGTCTGGGTGGACATCACAACACTCTTTACAAGGCAAAATGCACTCGATACGATGTGGGACGAGATGGTGGCGGCCGGCAAGTCAATGAGGGCATTCGTATGGAACGATGTTGGCCCGCACCTGGTCGATTCCTACTTTATCATGGCGCAGAAGAGCTCGTCCTTGATCGCGCAGTGGCATGGCATTTTCCTAACGTACTGGCAAACGCGCACCGTAGCATCGGGCATCAGGAACCACAACCTCTTCTCGATGCTGTCGCGTTGGCCAGAGATGCAGGGCATGATTGCATGGGGCAAGCTCAGGGTCGAGTACTGGAGCATCCATGTTTGCTTCCTTCGCGTCCAAGCGCTTTATGAAGATGCCCAACATCTGAGTTGGATGGACCACGCCTACCTACAGAACTCCAACGAAACCTCATACTACCACATCGACCAGCTGTGCAAATACCACCACAACAACAACAAAAAGCTGATTTGCATGCGCGATCAGATGCTCCGCACCGATCTTCCACTCAGCTCCATCGCGCTCCACACACCGCTGCTCAAGTTCCACGGCGGGATGGTCCGAGCTCTCGACCTTGGCACAGATGCCAAGTTTATTAGGTGTGTGCTTGATGAATGCGGCACGGCTCCGCCGGAGAGTAGTGACCCCCATGGACTCCGCAGCACTCATAGGCCGCGCTCACTTTGCTCTGACTTGATGCGCGCACGCCATCCGATCATGTATGTGCTCTCAGGATCTACAACGGAAACCGGCCGACGCTACTCGCACAGCTGCTTACCCGAGCAACGAACACGCCATCTTCGCCGTCGCCACTCCACCCACCGGTACCGCCCCTCCAGCATTCACCGCAACCCCACCCACCGCCACGCCACCCATAAGTACTGCGAGACGCATACCTGCGTCAATTGCGAAATACGCGCTGCTGGGACGGCGCGTACCTTGAGCTCAGAGACAGGCAGTCAGCGAGTAGCACTCAGAGAGACAGTCAGTCAGAGAAGAGCACTCAGTGATAGATCATGTCAGGATGCACTCAGTGGTCAGCGGGATGCACTCAGTGGGTCACCGGGACTCAGTGGTCACCGGGATGCACTCAGTCTGGTCATCGGGATGCGTCGGAACCGATGGAGTGCTTCGGAGCGTCGGTGGGGCACGCAACGCAGGATTACAGTACCGGTTTCGGTCGTCGTGCCGGTCGTGCGTGTGGGTGCGTTGGTGGGTTCCGGATGGTTGCATGGGATGGTTGTGAGGTTTCGTCTATAGTGTGATCCCACTGCCCGTGTGCGCCCCGTGTGTGTCCCGTGTTAGTCCCGGCTCCACCGGTGTCTTTTTACCGGTACTGTTCATAGGCTGTGCGTCTTACCCGGTACCATGTGGGCAATTTAACGAACTTGATCGTGGCACTGTGCTGTATACGGGTACCATCTACAGTAACGCGATTAACGGCCTGTGTAATAGCAGGCTGTGTCGGCCACGACGTCAGCTTGGGGGTCCGGAGAGCGCGCGCGTTGTGTGTTTCACACATGTTTCACAGCAGCAGCAGTACGCAAATGCCCCTGACCCTGTCGTGCGCGACCATCATTGCCGCGGACATCGCGCGAGGTGACCTCTACGCTGCACGCAGGGCTGCCGTAGCACACTCGTCACGGCCGGCTCGGTTCCACAGCCCATTGTCCTCGAACGTGGCTGAGGCTGGCGACGTGGACGCGAGCGAGTGCGCTGCCGCGTGGCGTGCGGCCGTCGATACGCTGCTTGAACGGCCCGAAGCTATGGCACTCATAGCCTCAGCGCACCGCACGTATGCAAATAGAATTGCAGCCACGCCTAAACGAGTCTTGTGTCAAGATGAGCAGTGGGAATTCTGCTGCTCAAGCCTGATCGACCGCAGCTCGTGCGACTGCGCGTGCGCCATGGGCAACGGCTCTCGAAGCTACCTGCGGCTGCCTGCTTTACGCGAGATCGCTGTGCAGGTGCGACTCCCTTCCGGACGTTTCCTGTCCATCGAACAGGATGGTCTACTGCGCCCCTTCGACGTGCCGACCGTCCTCTGGCCCGCAGGCTACCTGCTGAGCCTCTGGGTGGCCGACCCGAGCCAGCGATCCAAGTGGGCGCGTCCACACGGGCTGACTCGAGTGCTCGAACTGGGCACGGGCACCGGTGCGGTGGCCATTGCGGCGGCGGCCGTCGGGGCGACAGACGGGCGCCATCGCATCTCTGCCGTCGCCACCGATGTGGCCAATCGTTCTCTCGCTTTGGCTGTCGCGAACGCGGCGCTCGCGGGTTTGACCAACGTGCTCGTGCAGCCGCTGGACTGGTACGACGACGCGTCCATCGCCGCCGCCATCGCCGACGGCGGGCCTGGGCCGTTTGACCTGGTCCTGGGCGCAGCGTTGCAATTTGAACAGTGGCAGGAGCACTTATGGTCAGTACTCGAGCGGCTGACCATCGCGCCCAGTACAGCGCCCGACGCCGGTGACGAGTCGTGCGCGGAGGGCGGCAGTCGAGGCGGCGACCATGCAGGCTCGCTGGTCGCTCTCTCGCACACGATCGGCGCCATCCAAAGCCCGCCACTGTCCGTGGCCTTCGTGGAGGTCGAGCGCGTGCCCGGAGCGCCGCGGTATGGGATGACGTCGCGATGGAGCGGTGAGTCTGAGTTTGAGGTGGTGCTCTTGAGGCGGGTAAGGCGCCCAACATGATGCGCAGCGTACGCGTGTACCGCGCTTTTCGGTCGCGCATGTTTTGGACCGAGGTCCGAGCGGGGCGATCGCGACGTCAGACGTAACTTGAGGAAATACACACCCTCCGCAGCCACCCGCACCCCTCCGCCCGCGCGGCGCGGCCCCGCGGCCCGCGCACCGCACGGACTGTTTCCGAGGCGAAGTGAATTGGCCAAGCGCGGGGAACGCGTCCCGCGGGCATCCCGCCGGCGGGAGGGCGGGTGCCGCGGTCCGGACCCGCTCCGGTCCAGAACGACCAACGACGAACGAACGCATGTTTCCGAGATAGACGGCCGGTTACAATATAGAATTTCCACATCACTCATGACTCATTACCAGCACTGAGCACAGCCAGAGCGAGCTGGACGCTCCGCTCATCGTCACCGTCAATCGTCATCCGCGATGAAAGAGATCGCTCACGCACTGATCAAAGCCCAGCTCGCTGGCCGCCACCACCACCTCGTCGCACGCTGTGCGCCCAAAGACGCCGGTTTCGTCTCCGATGCCCGCTATTGAGACGACGAGGACCGAGGCGACGAGCGTCGCGAAGGCTACGACGGCACGGGGATCTTCGTTTGGGTCCACGTCGAGCACCCCGGCGCCTGGCACGCTGCGCAAGACGCGTGCGGACACGGCCGAAGCCCACTCATCTGGGCTCGGCACGCTGCCCGGCCGCCGCCGAAAATCAAGCAGAGTGGCCACATCCTGAGCGACCTTGCGGTTGAGCAGGCGCCGGCCATCCGCAGCACGAACACCGTCCAGGGTCTCGGTGTGTGCGATCACCACACCGCTCACCGTGTCCAGGTGCACCTCCGCACGCCCCTCGACAGCAGAGGCTGGGAGCTTGAGCTCGCCCGAGCGCGCCGCCGCCCAGAGCAGCTGGAAGACCGCAGCCCAGCTGAAGGTGCTCACCGCCTGAGGATCGAGATCGAACTCGATTATGCGCCAGCCAACAAGCCGTGCCAATGTGCGAAGTGGCCGCTGTGCCTCAGAGTGCCATTGCGCGCGCCAGCGATAGCTCACAAGTTCGTCGGACGTAGTCGAAAGTGTGTCGCAACGCAGCAGCTCCGTGTGGTAATATGCGAGCTCGCGCGTGCAGTCGGCGTGCCACTGCGTTGCAGCCGCCACATACGCGTCACGACCCTGCAGCTTTGAAATTTCCAAATCTCCGCGGAAGCAGACGTCCTTGCAGAGCGCTTCAGGCGGGAGCATAGAGCGATCCGATGACGACTCGAGCCATGAGCGTACGCGTGCTGCCGCGTCAAGGCGGTGGGCAGTCAGCGACGTGACAGCAAAGGCAAGAGAACAAGCATATGAAGGGCACAAGAGGTGTGAAGTACCGGTACCGGTAAAAAGACACCGGGGGGAGCCGGGACATTGTACCGGTACAGTTCCGTTTAAAATACACCGGGGTAAAAAGACACACTCACACCTGTCGAGTAAACACCTCTCCTCTCGTTCACAAGTGAAGAGACAAGCGAAGCGGCATTGCCCGAGCGTCACAGCGTGCTGTGGGGAAAGAGAGGTGTTTACTCGACAGCACTCACACAGACGAACCTCACGACCATCCCGACCCACCAACGCACCCACACGCACGGCCGTGCGTGCGACGAGCCGACGACCGCATCAGCGGCCGACTCAACGGCCGCAACCCCGGAGCCGACCGCTCCCCACAGCTCCCCCCATCTCAGCAGAGGGATTCTGAACCTTTGTACCATATTTGGTAAACTAGGACCGCCACCACACCCATGCTAAGGGGGTAGGTCACTGACCTATTGACCTGACCTACCCCTTACCAATGCCCGCTCCTCAAGCTTTTCTAGGTGCTGTTTCCTTGGGGGTCGGTGTCGCGGCGTGGCACGTCTATCAGAAGAAGGCCATTGCACGCGAGGAAGAGGAAGCTCGAAAAGAGCGCGATAAATTAGCGCAGGACTACCGAGAGCGGGCGGAGCAGCGGCGGCAGAAGGAGGGCATTGAGGCCGAGCAGCGGTCGAATGTGGGCTACAAGATGGTGCACACGAAAGAAAGTTTGCTTCTCGAAGATCTCCTGCATGACGTATATGATGCGGTCGCACGGAGTCGCGAGTCGCGTCCATCTGTGAACCTGCCGTTGCTGCGGCTGCCTGACAGCCCAGACAGCCCAGCGGAGGCTGCACTTGGTGTCGGCCTACTGCTCGGCATGGAATCAGATCACGTGGAACGTGTTGTCGAGGACCTGTCCAAGTGCTCCCTCCGCTGGCTTGGTGCAGGTCACCTCACGTGCAAAAGTCTCGTTGCTTGCGCTGAAGCGCTGGAGGCTGGTCCTGTTGCTCTCGGCGTACCTAAGCAATATCTGGCAGCGCTGGACAAGGAGAGCATCAGCGCATTCCTGAGCCTGGTCTTCGACGCATCCAGTTCCACCAGGCCAGTGATACTCAGACTCAAGTGCTACACCGCGACCAAGGTCATAGGTATTCGCGATCTGGCTTCTCACCTCGGGGTGCTCGCTTTGCCTTGGGCTTGGTTCGAGCCGGCGACGGTGGGCCCGCAAGATGAGTTCATCAGTTTTCGCCCGGTCCGCTCTAAGGTGTACGACTCCCACACTATGCTAGGTCTGAGGGATGGATTCGCATCGCTGGACGCGAGCTCCGCGTACTCCAGCTTAGGAGGCATCGATCAGGGCCTTGCTCTGTTCAACTTCGATCCATGTAATGGCTTCAGCTTCCGCATCGACGAGTGGACCGCAGGAGGGGGCTGTAGGTACCGGGTAGGCGAGCCGCTCCCACTGCGGAGTGCTGCCACGCAACGGCGTCGTCATCAGCACGAGGAGCTGTCAGCGCTTGCGTTGTTCCCACGTGATGTGGCGAAGGGCTCCCTCTTCCTCGCGCAGCTCAATGTGTTCTGCCTCACCAAGGTGGGAGCTCGCCGACTGCGTGAGCTGGCGAAGCGTGCGTCGACCGAAGACGAGCCGTCAGACGAGCCGCAGCGTGTCCTGAGCGCGAGAGGTGTCTCTCTCGAGCACCTACTGGCCATTTCCGGCGATCTCGACACGATGGAGGCGGGGCTGCTTCAGTCCCTGCGCACCGTCGACATGGACCTCGTCATCAAACGGCGGGAGGAGATCACAGCGCAGCTCGCGGCCGGGCTACGTAAGGTGCTCCTTGCACCTTACGAAGCGCCCGTGCCCTTCAACGGTACTCCGCGGACGGCTCGGTCGTTGGTCGAGGAGCCGCGTGAGACCGTGATCGCCCAGATCGACGCCTTCGTGCCATCGTATGTCGAGCTGCTCCGCATTCGGCTCTCTCATGTCCCGCGCCTCAGCGACGGCTCTTACCCGCACGAGGTGGTCGCGCCCACTCCCTTGATAGTCGAGGCAAAAGGCCACTACTTGGGCGTGCCCACCGCACCTCAAGCGCGCCGCGCAGCCGACCTTCTGCGCGCTGATGAGCATCTTAGGGAAGTCGAGATGCGTAAACTGGGCACGCTCCCGCTCTCCTACACGATCACCGTCACAGTCACCTATGGGCTGCTCCTTATATCCATGTGCTACGGCATATTGCATGCCTTGTTCACAAGATTCCTGGGCACAGCGAGTCTCAGGCTCCTCTGCCTCCTGGCCCTCGCTTTTGCAGCTTGGACGCACCATGGCACCATGCGTATCACCTGCGGCAACGGCTTCTGCGACCTGGCGAAGGGGGATTCGGACACCGAAGCCGCCAACCGGCTCCTCTCGGCGTCCTACGCTGCACTCGGGCGGCGCTGGATCGGCCGGCGGTTGGGCTGGCGGACGGCGCTCGAGCGTGTGCTCGAGCCTCTAGAGGTCCGATGCCAGGCCACTCTGCACGAATGGCTTGCACGGGCCGCGGTCTCGCGTCTCGGCTCTCGCCCGGTCGGCGCTCGCCGCCCACGCCTCTCCCGGACCCCGCGGGGATGCGCCGGCGCGGGTCGGGGTCCGCGATCTAGTTGAAGTAGACTTAGGAGAGTGCGCTACGGTAAACGTCTTACACTCTTACTGCAACTACTAGACGCGTAGACGGTTTGATTCCCGGCGCCGGACTCGCATAGGGTGGGGGTAGCTTTTTCGGAGGGTCCGAAGCTTTTACCGTTTTACGAGAATCTCGCCAAGTGGCAACTTTTACCGCTATACGCCCATATCCTGTCAGTCACTTTTACCGTTTTACCGCAAACACACAATTTTGTCATAGCGCGGGAGGCGGGGGTGAGGGCGGCGAATCCGACGAGGGCGGCGAGAACCCCCCGGCGAAACTTTTCCGCAGTTGGTTTCATTTTTCCGCATTTTAGGAGTCGCGAGAAAAAACGCCGCGTTCGAGTGTCTTGGTGCGATTTGGTGCGACATGGAGCCGATGGTTTCTGATGAGTGCATGGTTCTTGAAAAGTATCCGACAGGTTCTGTGGTGTATGTCTTGGTGCCCGCTCCCCAGTTCCTCGGTCTAGCCTGCATCATCGATATCCGCGGCAGCGGCATCGGGCGCGAAGTCAAGGTCCGTTTTTTCAAGTCAAGGGTCAATTTGGAGTTGCCTGATGCATGGATTCTTGAGAGCTCAAGACGTCTTGACCTGTTCAGCCGATACCACCAGGACGACGAGATCGACGTCGTCCCGTAATAGGCGACTGCGAGTTGGCTTCACGACCCATCGGCGTTCCTTCCACCAAGGAAGCGCGCGACCGCTTGCCGCCCACGACATCCCGCATCTGTTGCGTATTGTAATTGTCCCGGTGCCGACCCATGCGCCCACCAAAGATCCGGTAATAGAGCAGGAGTTGGCAGGCAGTTGGCGGATGCACCTGCGACTCCGTCGTCAGGAATCGGAATGCGATGCGCCAGAGTACAACTCCAAGGTCAAACACTGGCCGTGGCATGAGGTGTGCCTCCCAATCTTCCGCAACCCGACCGAAAGCCGTGTAACTCATCAACGTCGACACCACGTCTCCATCGTCATCCGTGTACTGCTCGCCGACCTGCACCGACCACGATCGCCGTCGCGGCTGCGCGTACGAAGTCGAGTTGAGCCGCACACGTTTCTTCAGACATCCAGACTTCTGCACGTGGCTGTCCTCCAGAAACGACGATGACGAGAGACGAGCGACAAATGAGGCGACTGTATCATCACCTGACGGGATCACATCCAGGGGTTTAGTGTAGTTTATTACTCAAATCGGTGTAGTTTATTACTCACCGCATTTTGTTGCATTCTCGTGCATTTCAATGCATTCAACAAAATTTCATTGCATTCCATTTTGATGCATTTCTGATCTGCTGCATGCTCACGCATTCATTTGCATTTCGACGTATTCATGTAGGTTGCATTCCGGTACGATGCATTTATGTGCATTTAAATGCATTACATTTGTTGCATCACAATGCATTCAGTATCTGGTGCATTTAAATGCATTATCATGCATCTATCATACGATGCATTTCCATCCTCTGCTGCATTATCATGCATTTGGTGCACGTGATACATTCATGTGCATTACCGTATGTATGCATTCTGTATGTGATGCATATGAGCGCATTTAGATGCATGTTAATGCGTTGCATTCTAACTATGATGCATTCATGTGCATAAGTTCGTATTCCATTTCACGAAGGAGGAACATTGCCTGATTTGGATGCGCCACGCGCGCGATGATAGCATGATACTTGCTTCATGACTGCTTCATGATGCGTGAGAATGCATAAAAATATCCCAACATGCGTAAGAATGCGCACAAATGCGCCAGACTCGTGGACCACACAAACATACACAAGAGAAGCCGAGCAGACTCAAGGCTAAACTCACATGGAAGCATGCAGCATGCCCAGCATGGACCGGATGGGCTTCGGACGGGCTGTGTCGACGAAATGCATCTGAAGATGTGAGACGTGCGAATGCATTAAAATGCAGCTGTATAAGAATGCACCTGAATCAACATGCACTACAATACGCGCAAATGCACCTCGTCAGGAATGCATAAAAATGCATCTATGAACAATGCGTCAAAATGCGTCAAAATACTCCACGTTGCGTATGCACCACGTCACGAATGCACCAACATGAAGCGGACTCTGAGAATGCATTATAATGCGTTAAAATGCATCATATCCAAAATGCAGCAGGTCAGAGAATGCATCGAAATGCACACACCGCGAGATCGAAGAATGCAGCAGTAGAGAATGCAAACAAAGGGGGTCTAGAATGCATTAAAAAAAAAACCCTTTTTGGGTTTTTTATGGTCCTAGAGACCTTTCTCAGATCGCCGCGAGTCCACCCCCTCTACAACCCGACTCTCGCAGAATGGCGGTCACCATCACGAATGACCAGACAGACGAGCATCTCCTTCAAAGATTCTCTCGAGCACCCTCTTGAAGAAGCAGCATGGAGGCTTCCCCACGCTGCGCGCGCACGACAAATCATGAACAACAAACGAATCCGGAGCCCTGCACGGCCACCTTGACTTGCCACTAACAATCGCTGACTTTGCGCGAAGCGCCTGCCCGAAAGCCAGCAGATTCCCTATGACACTCGCCACTCCGCTTGTCTCCTCAGCAGCCTCAGCCAGCGCACGCCCGAGCTCAGCCCAGGTGGCCTGTTCTCGAGCCGACGACGTCTTCGTGATTCGACAAAAACATCGCGAAGTCTTTTCCTTGATGATTTTTGAGGAATTCTGATTGACATCCCGCCTCCTTTGCCACATTTGATTTGACTTGATAGTCCATCAATACCCCCTCAGAGAGTCGCCTTGACTATAATCAGGCTCGCAACTCTCAAAACGGAAAGCAAAACAAAGCAAACATCCAAGAACGTCACCACCCTTCCCCACAGGGGGAGAGTGGGACCACCCCCCTCTACGGGGGCGGCCGCGACGTCCAACACCGCCACACAGCAAAGAAAACGAAACCTCCCAACCCACCCCCCGTCGGAAAAGCGGGGTTCGAGGTGTGGGTTCTTACTAAGGGGGGTCTAGTTAGTGTGCACCACTGCAGACCATACCGTACCGTAGTACACGTCCATCTCGTTCGGGGATGTACGTCAGACCCTAGGGTGCGTGCGTGTATAGGTATGGTCCGGTCACCAAAAGCAAACTTTTCTACAGGACATGTACATGTACATACACTGTCTCCTTACTATACCACATGTGACGATGGTCCGGTCCACCTGCCGTGCTCGGCCCGGGGCCGGGCGGAACTCCGAGCCGGGGCTGCAGTCGTTGCAATCGGCGTCGGAAGCCCAGTTGCACGTCTCGGCGCAGATGGGCGGTGGACGCGGGAAGCGCAGTCCGCAGTCGGCGCAGTCGGTGCCGTAGATGCAGTCTGCGTACTCAACGCCGGGCCGCCGTCGCAGAGGGAGTCGGAGGTGTAGAGACGCGCCCGCTGGCGCGCCCCCCGAAGGGAACGCAAAAGAAGTCACTCGATGCCGCCGTCGCGTGACGACGGCGGCGTCGAGAGACGACAGTGTCGTGGCGCACGGCAGCTTGCCAGCCGCCTGGAGTGATTCAGTAGTGACGGTGGCCGCATGGTGGCCTTGGTGACTGCGCGAGCGCGCGTGCCGGCTATGGCGGGCGTCGGTGGGCCCGCGGCCGGCCGGGTCGCGCGTCGGCGGCGCGATTTGCTGCGTAGCAGCGCCAGCAGAGGCGCTGTGACATCGAAGCCTCTTCGGCCGGTGGAGAAATTTGGGAACGCGGTTCGAAGGAGCTGAAGCGCCCGCTTTTGTGCTCCCAAATTTGGGACGACAGACTGGCACACGGACACACGGACGGACACACGGACAAGTCGGAAATCGGGCACCACCGCAAATTCCTATCGTTTCGCGCACGCGCTAATTTCACGCTGGCGGTTAATCTCTGAGGCTTCCCTCCCGGTATTCAGACGAAACCGGGGGTGGGGAAGAATCCATGTCAGAAATCTTACCCGGGTCTGCCGGGTCGATGATGAGCTTGGGGTTGGAGGGTTGATTGAGCGTATTAAGAACAGACAACATCACAAACTGGCTGTCAGGCAGGGCCTGGGGCGACGGATCTATCGGGACACCGCGAGGTGGCCACTGTATCTCGAACGCAACGTACCCTTCTACCGGTATCCACGCGCCCGCCCAACAAGGCTAGATTTGGGAGGTAGTTGCATGAAACTACCTCACTTTGGGCGATTCAAGGCGCGCCGTTCCGGTGTACCGTTTCGAGTGACCCGAAACGAGGGTGGGAGTCCTAGGGGTGTAGTGTAGGGAGGGTGGAGACGTATCAGGAGTCTAGAAACTGTTTGATGCGCATCCCGAATTAATTCCAACGGCAGGCACGGACTGGGTGCATACACCTCGTGCGGCGAGATTCGCAACGATGGTGAGTCTCTGGTTTAGCTCTCAGTCGAGAGCGGAGTGGTCCCGCCCACCCACCGCGATGTAAGCCTGGTCTAGCTTTAGCAGGGACCGGGTTGTCGCGCTCACCAGGCTGCTTGTGTAGCTCTGATGAACAGCAATTCAAGTCAAACACGCGACCAAGTTTACCTTACAGTATTCCTAACGATGTTATACCGGTACCGGTACGGTACCGGTTGTCTTTTTACCGTAACCGGTACTGTACCCGTAGACAAGGTTGTGCGCCGGGCCCCGCGCACGCGCACACCTTCATAGGTGGCGGCCATGCTGACGCCGATTGCGATACTTGGCTACCATCGTCGTGGCTGGAATGCGACTCGTGAGGGAGAAATTGAGAGAGAGCGTAGAGCATTTCCATCGCTTGACGAAACCATCGCGTCGCTCGCAGAACTTGAGCTGCTGCCACACAAAGACGAACAGACGGACAATTGGGCAGCCTTCATCATCACAACCGGCAGCAACGGCGGTATGTTTGCCAGGACGGTAGCCGTTGCAAAGGCGCTGGGCATGGATGTGGTGCCTGTCCAAGCCTCGCGGCCGCTGAACTTTGCCACCAAAGAAGATCAGATTGCCGCTGCGTTTGGCTGCCAACGGGTTAACGAGACTGGATCCGAGATGCTTAGAACAAGCCCGTTTGAAGTTGCGCGTGGGCTCAGCCACGAGCGTGCGCTCAGAATGCTGGCGCTCAGCAAGTATGAGTGGGGCCTCATTCTCGAGGACGACGTCATGCTCCACTTCGCTGTCTCGCCCACACAGGCCTCGCATATCATCCGGCGGGCTGCGGCCACGGTTATAGCAGTCAAGGAGCGCCGGATAGGCCTGTACATTGGCCATTGCAGCCCGGGTTGCGCCAGCAACCAATCCCAATCTCGGTTCGGCGGGATGTCGAGTGGATTGCTGCGCGGGCCACGCTGCAACGCCTTATGCACACTTGCGTATGCCGTGACGAGGACGCACGCACGCACCTTTTACCACGACCTGGTCTGCTCAACGGACGAGGCCAATAACCTGACTTGCGCTGAAAAGTGTTACCGGCGGAGTTGCGCGTTTGACTACGCCATGCGTTCCTTCTTCCGCTTCTCGGATGACAAGCTCAAGTATCCAAGCTCCTACCCTGGATGGACGTCGGAGATGTGGGTGGTGGGCGGCGGGCTGATTGGGAACGACACAACGGGCGCCAGGTATGGGTCAGGTTTATTGCTGCAGAACCGAAGTGGTCTTGTGAACCGGCGCCGTGAAGGGGTGCGGGCTGGAGCCCGTTTCAGATGGCCTCCAACTAACCCGGAGAGTGGCCACGTAAGCTTGTGCCGTGTGCTGCCGAACGAGAGTGCCTGGACCGACGTCGGGGACGGCCTGCGCTGCTCTCTCGTCCGACGCACAGGCCACCGCTTGACAGAGCGATGCGATTGGGGGAATGCTACGGCCAGCTCACATGCCGACGAGTCTGACTCGGTGGCGCCCTCACTGCCGCCCTCGTCGCTCTCGCGCGCCCCCATTCCTGCCCGCTGACGTGCCGACTGAGATCAGTCTAGTCTAGGAGCTGAGAGAATCTAGGTTACTGCCATTCCCCCCCGTGTAAAATTTGTGTGTCTGGGCGAATGCAGCGTCCCGTCCGGTCCCCGCGGTCCCGGTCGTGGAGAGGTTATCAAGAAAAGCGTATACTTGATACACAGTCGAGCACGGCGCGCACCCGGTTCCGCTCTATCGATATGTACAGCCGTGTAGCCGTGAGGCGTGAGTGGTATTGTTCGGTTTACTAGCGCCCGAGAAAGAACTGAATAGAACTAAACTGACAGTCAATCTGATTTGAATTCCTCCGGCTCCCCCGCAAATTGCTCCCCCGTGTCTTCTTGTACCGGTACCTGCACGTACCGGTACCGTGAGTGTGTCCCGGCTCCCCCCGGTGTCTTTTACCGGTACCGGTACCGGTATGTGCGCCCGCGTGTCCCGTGTGTCCCGTGTGTGTCCCGGCTCCCCCCGGTGTCTTTTACCGGTATGTTCATGTTTGTTTTCTGACGGTCCCACCCGTGTTTGGACTGAGAACTTTCACACCTCTCCCGATGGCCGACTCATCGTGCGCCGCCGCCGCGATTGATGTCGCCGGGCTGGTGAATTCGTCTCGGCATCGTCACCGCTGCGAGGTGCTTCGGCGTCTATGCTTCTTCAACGGCACGATCCTGCCGTACGAACCTGGTCCGGACGCGAATGCAGCGTTGCGCATCGCAACCTCGATGATCGTGCGCTCGCAGTTTGGCTCGCACGCCACGTTTCCGCTCGCGCAGCTTCATCCGATGCGGCCACCCGCGACCGGATCCACTGCGGCCTCGCTCCTATTGCGCCAGGCGGAGCAGCTGTCGCGATGCGTGCCTCTCGTCTGGATACCGGTATGGGCGTTCAGCTTCGCCGACTCATTCGTGTCGTCGCTGGTGCCGATCGATGAGTTACTGTCGGCGGGCTTGATCAACGAGCACGTGCAGCTGCGCCCGGACCTGGTCGCATGGCCGCGTTCCAAGAATCCGATCTATCGTATGATCGGCAGCCTGAGCACGCAGCCCATTCGTACCGTTCGCGAGGTCGCTCCGAAATGCGACGACGCTGCCGCTCGCCGGAGGCTCGACGAGATGGGTGAGAGCCGCCTTCCCAGTGCCCGCGACGACGCTGCCGCTCGCCGGGGGCTCGAGGAGATGGGTGAGAGCCGCCTTCCCAGTGCCCGCGACGACGCTGCCGCTCGCCGGAGGCTCGACAAGATGGGTGAGAGCCGCCTACCCAGTGCCCGCGACGACGCTGCCGCTCGCCGGAGGCTCGACGAGATGGGTGAGAAACGCACCCGACGCCGCCGCGACTCGGAGGGCGGTGCACGCCGGCGCCGGCGTCCATTAGAGCAGCCCTGTGCTTCTACCTGCTACGAGCGCGTGCTCGTGTGTAACTTCAGATCCACCTTTGACCCATACGGGCCGCCAATGGCGCCGTGGCGAGCAGGCCAACGCGTCGCTCGGGCTGTGGAAGGCGGGCGGCCCGTTCCGGTGGCAACGGCGAGCCCGCCTTCCACAGCCCGCCTTCACAGCCAACGGGCCTTCACAGCCAACGGCCCGTTGGTTCCGGTGGCAACGGCGCTCGGCGAGCCCGCGCCCGCGGCGGCGCCCGCCTTCCACAGCTCGCCTTCACAGCCCGCCTTCCACAGCCTGCCTTCCACAGCCCGCCTTCCACAGCCTGCCTCCACGGGACCGCCCGTGCTGCGCGTCGTGTTCGTCAATCGCACGCGGACCCAATTCTCGCGAAGCTTGACGAACCTGCACCAGCTGCTGCACCGCTGTGAGCATCGAGTTCCCTTGATGACCATCGAGTTCCCTTGATTACCTTCGAGTACCATTGATTACCATTGAGTACCCTTGATTTCTCTGGTTTGACGAACCTTTCACGAGCTGCTGCACCGCTATGTGCACACACACTGATTAACCTTTGATTAACCTTGATTAACACTTATTAACCTTGATCACCCTTGATCACCCTTGATGGCCACCCTCATCAGGTGAGCATACGCCGCCCTCCAAGTGGCCGCACCGCACGCGCGTCTTGTGTAGTGCTCACGAGTTTGGGTCGCCTTCTAAATTAGGCAGCTTGCGCAGCGATGTGCATGCCGCGCGGGTCGCCGACGTGCTTGTCGGCACTCACGGTGCGGGTCTGGCAAACGCCTTCTTCATGCTGCGTGGCGCCTCGTTGGTTGAGGTGCGCCCCGAAGGTTGTCTGACAGATGAGCGCATGCTGATTGCCTCCCTCATCAAGTGCCCCCCGAAGGTTGTCTGACAGATGAGCGCATGCTGATTGCCTCCCTCATCAAGTGCCCCCCGAAGGTTGTCTGACAGATGAGCGCATGCTGATTGCCTCCCTCATCAAGTGCGCCCCGAAGGTTGTCTGACAGATGAGCGCATGCTGATTGCCTCCCTCATCAAGTGCGCCCCGAAGGTTGTCTGACAGATGAGTGCATGCTGATTGCCTCCCTCATCAAGTGCGCCCCGAAGGTTGTCTGACAGATGAGTGCATGCTGATTGCCTCCCTCATCAAGTGCGCCCCGAAGGTTGTCTGACAGATGAGTGCATGCTGATTGCCTCCCTCATCAAGTGCGCCCCGAAGGTTGTCTGACAGATGAGTGCATGCTGATTGCCTCCCTCATCAAGTGCGCCCCGAAGGTTGTCTGACAGATGAGTGCATGCTGATTGCCTCCCTCATCAAGTGCGCCCGTATCGCTTCGAGGGCGTGTGGCCGAATGAGTACGGGCTGATTGCATGCTGATTGCATGCTGATTGCATGCTGATTGCATCCCTCATCAGGTGCGCCCGTATCGCTTCGAGGGCGTGTGGCCGGATAAGTACTTTCGCGCGCTCACGTCGCTCGAGCAGGCAATCCTCTATTGGCAAGTCTCGTCAGGCGGTGCCAAGCTCTCAGTACCGCGTCCGAAGGATGATGTGTCGGTGTGGGACGCGCGAGATCACGCGGTCACGCTGCCGTGGAGCACTCTGCGGCAGGTGCTCAGGACGGCGCTTGTGCCGGCATCCGTCCACTGAGTGCCTCCGATTGCGTCTCTGAGTGCATGCTGATGGGCTCCCTCATCAGTGATAGGTCTCTGAGTGCATGCTGATGGGCACCCTCATCAGTTGCTCGAGGGCATCCTCCAAGTTCGCAACTCGGATCGATGATTGCATGCTGATTGCATGCTGATTGCATGCTGATTGCATCCCTCATCAGGTGCTCGAGGGTATCCTCGAGGTTCGCAACTCGGATCGTGGCTACCTGCGTGCGTACCTGCGTCGGCTCTGGACGTCTGGCATCGTGTATACCAGCCAGCCAGACTCCGATCGGCGCTCAAGACGGCGCTCAAGACGGCGGCTACGCCAGATGATGATGCCGACGACGGCAGAGTGGAGGCCGGTAGGGCAGGTGGCCCCGCTGGCGCACGCGACGCCGGAGGTCCGAAATCTCACGCGTGCAGAGGGGGCATCTAGAGCGTTGTCCTGGGCATCTAGAGCGTTGTCCGCAGCCCCCGCGCCGCGCATTGCAGCCGCGCCACCCCGCCCTACCGTATACGTCTATGAGTTACCTGCGGAGCTCGTCCGCATGCACACGGCGATCACGGGCCAAGAGATCCTCGCGCAGGTCCTCGGCCGAGCGCTTCTACTTGAGTGCCACTGATTGCCCCCCTCATCAGGTCCTCGGCCGAGCGCTTCTACTTGAGTGCCACTGATTGCCCCCCTCATCAGGTCCTCGGCCGAGCGCTCCTCAATTCCCCACACCGGTCGTCCAATCCGGAGCTTGCGGACTTTTACTACTTGCCGCTGCCGTTTCATTGGGGTGGGCGCTCGAATGTGCCCCTCTGATTGAGACGGCTGATGAGAACGCTGATGGCCACTGATTGCCCCCCTCATCAGGTGGGCGCGGCCGAATGGACGTGATTGCGTCGGTTGATGAACGTTGATGACAACTGATTGCACCCCTCATCAGGTGGGCGCGGCCGAATGGGCGTGGCAGCGTTGCTTGGCTACGTACGCGCCACGTGGCCGTACTTCAATGCCTCGCTCCGGCGGGCGCAGCCTAATCATCTGCTGCTCTTTCCGGGAGACATGGCCATGGACTTGCCGAGGCCGCGCATGCAGCCGCCCCTTTCGCCCGAGGTCGATGCGTCGCAGGTGCGTGCCTCTGATGGCCTCGGACGGCCGTGGATGACCTCTGATTCGAACCCGATGCATGCTAAGCGCAGGGATCCTCACGACACTTTGTCGCGCTCACACTTACGGGTAATCCGGAGGTCGGCTTCGTACCTGGCAAAGACGTAGTCCTCCCACCGACACATGATCTCAAGGGAGGGCCGTCGGCGCATGATCGCTGCTGCGGCGCGGCGGCGGCGGCGCGGCGGCGGCGACGACGACCATCCAGCCAGCCAGATTGCAAGCTCGTCCCGATCTCGCTCGCGAGCTCGCCCTGGGGGCCCGCTGTGAACAATCGTAGTTTCGTCGTCACCTGGGCGGGGCAGGCGTCGGGCGGCGGCATGGGGCGGCACGGCGGCAGCGGCGTGCGCGTTCGCCGCTGGCTTTCGACCGCCTCCGACGCCGAGCTTCCCCTCGGCTCCCTCGTGACAGGTCATCAACGAACCTGACGAACCTTCATCATCCTTCATCATCCTTCATCATCCTTAATCATCCTTGATGACCTGACGTTGAGCTTCCCCTCGGCTCCCTCGTGACAGACACAAATAACATGGACCACCGGAAGCGTAATGTGAGGCTCTTGCCCGAAGAGGCGCTCGTCTCGACCGAACCCGAGCACCCGCGCTACGGCTTCCTCTCGCCCCACATGCCCACACCGTCCACCTTCTGCCTTGCACCCTATGGACGTGGCAACGGTTGGGAAGGTCGCTCGGCGAGTGCAGTACGCCAGGGGTGCATCCCGATCTCGATCGCTCCCGAGGGCTCCGTCCGCGCTCTCGAACCCTTCGTACCGTGGCGAAACTTCTCCCTCTTTGTCGCCGACGCGCCACTCGGTACATCGGATGGCCTCCCTGAGTGCCTCCCTGATGGCCTCCGAGTGCCACTCTGAGTGCCATTCTGATGGGCTCTGATGGCCTCTGAGTGCCTCCCTGATGGGCTCTGATTGCATCCCTCATCAGGTACCCTCGGGGAGCGCCTACGACGTGCCCTCGCTGAGGTCTCTGACGCTGACGTGACGCGCATGCGCTGCGAGATGGCGTGCGCGGCGACGCACATGAGCTGGGGGGAGGAGGTACCGCCCGCCTCGTGTGCGCCCGCCGCGCAGCGCGCGCACCAGACGGGCGTTGTCCCCACATTGATGCGCATCCTCGCCAATCGGAGGCTGGCCGCCGAGGAGCGCGTGGAGCCTAGGCGCTGCTTGTGCGAGAGCGCGCCGAGCGAATGGCACTACGGCCTGTAGGGTGTAGGCACCTGCTAGAGATAGAGTTAGAGAGAAAAATAGCCGCGTTGATTAGCCCGGCGGGAGCGAGTACTCTGTACTACAGTAATACCACAATGTTGGACCGCGGGAGCCGGGACGCGGGAGCGGGGCGGAGCGCTACGAGAGAGGAGAGTTGTCTTTTGTCTTATTTTGGACCGCGCGCAGTTCCCAAGGAGGGGGTGACCATCGGGCGGCTAGAACTTCCTCCTGGCGAGGGGCGAAGCCGCATCACGATACGCGCCTGTTCACGTTCACATCGGAGGACCCGTCCGCAAAGCACCGATTGGGTCGACTCGGAGCTTGTTGTTTCTTGGCTCTAGGGTCTGGACGTGGAAAGCAATGCAGGGCTTCCTGGAAGCGCCGTTGCTCGATGCTGGGACCTCCTTTGTGGGTGATTACCCGCGCCATCCTCGGAAGTTCGAGTCGATTGCCAATGCGGCCCGCTTTGAGAAGCCGCTCCGGCGCCGCAACCTGGCGCTGTTTGCTCTTTCGGCGCTACAGCTCGCACTCGCGTACACCTCGCTCGAGCTCAGTTTCGAGGAGATACCGACTAACTACACGAAGGATGGCATTGCGGTCGACCCGTTGGAGTGCGATCCCGGCGTCACCTTCAATCAAACGTACACGCGGCCGCTGTGCTTCGTCAACTTTGGATTAACGGTGCTCTTGTGGCTGGTCCTGTACTCGTACTACGATGTCAAGTACAAGGCATACTGCAGCGTGTCGCTCGTGCCGCGCGACCCTCTGGCGCACGTGTACCGCGCGCAGCCCGGGAGCCAGGTCGCCATGCGCCCGCCGTCTTTGTGGCGAGGTCCCACGCTCAAGGTCTTCCTAATCGAGGCGATCTTGCTGGCGGTGCAGCCTGTACCGTGGGTCTCGGCGCTCTGGTACGAGCAGCTCGCGTTTGCGATCAACCTGCGCCTGCCGTACCTGGCGCTGCGCATCGTGCGCGACTTTAGCACCATTTTTCAGTATCGAGAGATGCTGCGACGTGAGGCCGGTCTGCCGTTTCTCACTTGGGGTACGACCGTTCGGCTCGTGTACGCGAGGCACTCTCTCAAGTTCATCTGCGTTATGTTCTTCTATGCATACCTGACGCTCACGTATTGGGTCCACGTGATCGAGCGCGACTGCAACCCTGAATTCAGCAAGATCGGCAACTCGGCATGGTTCGTGCTCGCATGCTCCGACCCGTCGCACTGATGAGTTTCGTCGCACTGATGAGTTTCGTCGCACTGATGCGTTTCGTCGCACTGATGAGTTTCGTCGCACTGATGCGTTTCGTCGCACTGATGAGTTTGGGACGTGCCCGCTGATCGCCTCCCTGATCGCCTCCCTCATCAGGTTCATGATTGGCACGATGACCACCGTCGGCTACGGCGACTACACGCCGAACGATCCGATTGGGCGTGTGGTGTCTTCCTTCGCATGCGTGTGCGGCATCGTGCTGCTCGCACTGACGTCGATGGTGGTCACTGACAGTCTCTCACTGAGCAACTTCGAAACGACCTTACTACGACGCGTCCTCGACAACGAGCTCGAGAAGGTCGAGATGGAGGCCGCCGCCCTACTCGTGCAGCAAGTGTGGCGCGTGCGAGGCGCCTTGACGCGTCGAGCGCTGAGTGTGGAGCGTGTGCCACCTCTCGTCGGTGACCTTTGCCTGACCTCGGGCGACGCACCCACGACGGCGCCCGCGACGGCGCCCGCGACGGCGCCCGCGACGGCGCCCGCCGCTCCGTCATTCCGGGGTCGCCGCGTGATGCGGCGCACTGCCTCGTCAGCGCTTGCGGCGTCCACCACAGCGCTCAATACGCGCCATGTGCGCCTCATGCTGCTGCACCGCGTGCAGCGGCAGCGCGAGCAGCGACGCCTCCTCAATTTGGAATCCCTGTCGGACCCGGGGACGATGTCGACGATGGTGCGCCGGATGGACGCACTCGAGCAGCGCGTGGCCGCCGATATGCAAGCGCTGCGCGAGATGCACCACGCGCAGGCCGAGGCCCTCGCGAAGCTCATCAACCGGATCGAACAGTTGGCGGCGCCGGCGCCGGTCGCGGCGGGCGCCAACGGGCAGCCGATTGACGCTGCCGCCTCTCCACTCCCACGGGGGTAAGAAAGAATCGATATAACATATATGGTTGTGATACCGTCGAACGTAACGAGACACACACCCAAAACTCGACAGATAATGCGTTAGAAGCTTTGAAAGTCGCCCCAACTCGCCCCACATCCAATCGGAGGTGTCTATCTTCCGACGCGATCTCGACTTCGTCGTTCCCGGCAGGAGACGGACCGACGTGCGGCTGCACGCCGGGGCGCAGTCACCGGGACACCGCGAAATCTATACATCTGTCCACGCCCCACATGCCCTATCCGTGCATCGCCATCGGGGTGTCCACGTGGCATTCCCCGATCGACGCGCATTGTCTGCTATCACTACTCCCCATCGACGCGCAGTGCCTCCTGTCTTCACGCTCCAGCTGTTCTTGTAGGGTTATTGTAGAGGTATGGAGTTGATGCACCTCATCCTCGCGCAGAGCGGTTTGGGGTCGGGCCCGCCCCCGCCCCCGCACGCTCCTGTGCGACCCGCGCCATATACATCCGTGGCGAGGTGCACCTTGGTGAATGGAGCGAGGGCATCGACGACTCGGCAGCTCGTACCTCGGTATTCAACGAGCCTTCGGTAGGCAATGCCTGGCCGCAGCACGTGGCCCCCATGGGCCATGGTGACATGCAGGCCGTTGCCGACGTTGGCATCGGCTCAAGCGCCACCGTGGAGCCATGATCCCCGCCCTGGGCGAGGAGCAGGTCAGTGGTCTGAGTGCGAAGATCGGCCTCGATCACCTTTGCACTCAGGCTGGCGACATGCTCGATCAGCACCCTCATGTCGCGTTGCAGACCCTGCATGTCCGAATGCAGGTCATCCAGACGCGTAGTCGATGCATCCGCCTTTGGCAACGTCGCGCCAAGAGCTGGGATCTCCAGCTTAGCAATTGTTTTGCTTTCCTCGACCAGCGGGGCCACAACGCGGCCTCTCTTCTTCTCTAACATAGAGACAAGAGATCCCGTAAAGCCAGGCATAAGCTGTAACGAGGCGGACTCAAACTTCCTCTCCCAAGCAAGCTGCAAACGCAACGCGTAGATGTTTTTCTTGGCCTCCAACTCCACCAGCGTCCCGTCGTATTCTGCCAAACTCACGATGACGTACATGCGCATCTGCACGCGGCGCACAGTCTCCTTCTGCTGATGAGAGCGCAAAAGTGACTGGTAGAGCACCTTACCCTCGACCGAGAAGCTGTGGAAGAGCTTCCGGAGATCGTCCGCGGCGATGGTCGCCATCTCGCACGGCGTGATCGCGCGATGCGTCGCGGAATAGCGCCGCCCTGTGAGCACGGAGGTGCCAAAGAATTTTAAGTGGCTGACTCGGTAGAGGGACCGACCGTCCATGGAAGATACTGCCTCCGCTTGCCCCTTCATGAGGATGTACAGGCCGAGCGGCAGGTCGCCGCGCGTGTAGATGATATCTTTTGCCACCGCGAAAAGCGGCTTGCACAGCGCGAAGATATCGACCTGCATCTGGCGATCGAGCGTCCTCGCGAACAGCGGGATCTTGCCAATCGTATCCTTTAGGATGTGCTCGACAACCTCCAGTCGCATCGACGGCGTAAGATTGCCGAGGATGGCATGCTCGTCAAAGGCCGTGCACGTGTCGTAGTAGTTCTCATAGTACTTGCGCATTCGGACCATCAGCTCACGAGGCAGCTTGCGCCAGCGCATGTACTCCTTGATCTCGTCCATCCGCTCTTCCGTTAGGCCGCCTTGCCGATCGAGCGCCTTGACGAGCGACGCGATCGATGAGATCATGTAGCCGAAGACAAGCGCGCCCATGAGCAGTGCAAACACGGCATAGCTGCGCTCGACATCGTTCGTGGCGACGATGTCGCCGTAGCCGACCGTGGTCAGTGTGGTCAGTGCCCAATACATGGAGGCGAGGTACTGCGCTTCCGGCGGCTCCTCGAGGAGGTACCCATCCTTGTACGTGCTGACCCACGTGACGATATCGGGATCTATGCCGACAATGGTCGCCATGTAGAACCAGAAGCACGCTAAGATATGCGCCAGGAAGATGAGCGCGAGGAGCATCTGCATGATCCGCAAGAAGCAAAGGTTGAGATCGAAGCGGTCCTCGAGCTCAGCGACGATGGTGGCGAGCCGAAGCAGCTTGAGCAGGCGGAGAAGCCGAAAGAGGCGCAAGAAGCGAAGCATGCCCAGCTCATCCTGCTCGCCCGCGAAGAGTGAGTCGATTAATCCTACAGGTATACACGATGGAAAATCGATCCAGAACCATCCCTGCAGGTAGCGCAAGGCGATCGAAGGACGGTCGACGACCCACTTATCTCCCTCAGCGTAAGCGGTATTGAAATTGAAGATGACGTCGACGAAGAAGAGTAGGGACAGGGAAATCTCGAACTTATCGAGCCATCCTGTTGCAGGCGCGTTGAAGCAGATCCTGTACGGCACCATGACCGCCGAGTAGATGATCAAGTTCAGCACGATAAGGTCCCACGACTCCTTCCATTTGTCCGTGGGCAGGAAGATGCCGTCCGTGCGCGCGCGTTTCACCTCCGCTGCCTGGTCCTCGTCAGGATCTGATGGTTCCGAAGGCCCGCACACGGCCGACGACAGAGCTTGGCAGAAATGCTGAACTGAGAGCGACAAGTGATCCCCAGAGCTGCGAGTTCCACTGGCAGTTCCCGTGCGTGTCGGTGCTTGTCGTTTGTACCCGCCTGGGCTCCACTCGACCGAATGGGGGTCATCTCCTAGTAATCTTTGCCGTCCGGAGAACGCCTCCAACACCTTGAAGCGTTTGCCGTCCGGAGTCGCTTCGTACGGGCCGCCAGGCGATTTACGCATCACTTGCCCGGGCATTCTTGTTTTTTCATCTTTCCTCTCGCCCGTGGTCATCCAGCGACGCTTCGCGCGCTTACCTTTCATGAAAAAGGAAATCAAAGGTACGACACACCTACACGTTCATACAAACTTGACAACACAAACAGCTTCTAAAATTTGAACCGTTGTTCACAGTACACCAATGCGCGCACGGCAGCACCGCGAGGCCGCACAATCGGGCGACACGCGCCTGTCCGACGAGGCAAAGCCACGAAGCGGAACGCTGCGCATGAGTACCTTCATCACTCTGCTCGGAGCAAGCGTCCTTTTGTTGCTGCTGGCCAAGGCCTCGACGCCGAGCATTCAAGTCCTGACGGGACAACTGCCACGACCTGTGGGCGCGGTGAGCGCATTGACACTCGCCGCGACGACAACCGCTCACACGACGCCGATGCCTGCAGCAGCATTCACGGCGACTGAAGCTCCCCGCACGGCGGATCCACCCATCGCTGTGGCGACGGCCGCTCCTGCTGCCACCACCACCGCGCGACCGGCACGCGTTGCACTCATCATGCTAGTCGTGGGCTCGCGCTTCCCTTCTTGGTGGCCGTTCCTCGTGGCGTCGTACGAGCGCAACGCACCAACCTACACGCTCATCGTGGTGCACACCAGCGCGCTCTCCGCCGAGGACAGCGGCTTGCCTAGCAAGGGTCGTAACGTGCGCTATGAGTACGTGCCTCTCTCGGCGCTGCAGGCGCGCTTCGTGCAGAAGCTGGGCGCGACGCCCGCACGGGTGGAGGCCAAGTTTGCGAGCGCCAAGGGCCTGAGCGATCTCAAGCCCTTTTATGGGCACGTCTTCGAGGAGCTGCTCGACGAGCGCACGTACACGCACTGGGGATGGGCGGATTGGGATCTGCTGCTCGGCGACTTAAGCGCCGTTGTGCCCGAGAGATCGCTGTGGGAATATGACGCGCTCACGTTCCCGGGGGCGACCCTCGGTTTCGCATGGGCCGGCCAGCTCTCCATTTTGCGTAACGACGCGCCGAGCCGGGCGCTCTACACGGTGGTACCAAACCATCTTGAGCTTGGCTTCAAGACTGGCGCGGGCGAGCAACGGCAAAGCGGCTGGGAGGAGCGCGTACTACTGCGTGAGACGCTGCGCCACCGACCCAGCTACGCCATCCTCTTTCACATGGCCGCCCAATTCGATTATAAGGCGCAGTGGCTCACATGGGTACCCTTCGACCATTACTGGCATGAAGGCAAGGTGTGGCGCTGCGCGAAGCAACCGCTCACGCGGCCAGGCCGGCCGCCGCTGCTAGTGCAGAACGCGACGCGCTGGCTTGCGGACGTGCGCCAGGTGATCGAGGATCCGCACGGCTTCGAAAGGCGCACGGATGGTCGCGTATGTATTCGATGGGATTTGGAATCCTCGCCATGGCGCTGCTGCCCTCAAGGGACTGGCGTGCATTACGCGTGGAAGGACGGCAAGCTCACGCCCATCCTCACGGGCTTCATCAACGCCTCGGCAAGCGTGCGCGCTGCCCTCGCGGCCGCAGCCCGGCTGGCCAACGTCGTCACGCGCGAGCGCTCCTACGACGTGTGCCATGAAGGCGCCTTCTTCCATGCCGGACTGACCCCCAAAGGGTCGCGACTCGCGCCGTCGTGTGCGCATGGTACGTGGGCGCTCCAGGACGACATTGGGCGCTTCTCAGGGGCGCTCGCCTTGCTCCAGGAAGACTGCTCCGCTATGGCCGCATCGAAGCGACCTCGTGAGGACTCAAGTGACGTAAGATTACTGACGTAAGTGGTGTGATCGCAGATCGGTGCACGGTGTTCAGCAGTAGGCGTACAAGCGCACAGAGCTCATGAAACTTAAAATTTTCCCCTTACCGCGCTCGTCGGCGGCATGATTGAGCTCAGAGGACCGACACTGCCCTCATCCTCGTCCTCGTTCTCCTCCAAGCAGAGGCCGTCGTCGCCATCGGACGTGAGATTGTCCTCGAGAGCTGCGTCCTCCTCATTTGGGTTGTCCTCGAGGCACAGACCGTCCTCGCCTTCGCTATCATTCTCCTCGAGCACGAGACCGTCATCGTCATTGTCATCGGCACGGATCTGCTCCTGCTCGAGCTCATCGTCATCGGATCCGGTGAGAGAGGCATCTTCCCTAACTCCCTCACTTCGCGGCGCTGTCTGAACACTGCTGCTGCTCCCGGAGCTGATGACCATCCAATCATCGTCGCTGCCGCTACCGCCGCTCGTAAGTTTCGGACTCAGACTCGTGAGCGGTGCGGCAGCCTCCTCAGCAGTGCCGGCCGTGGCCATTTTGCCACGAAGGTAAGTCCAAAGACGCTGATCCAAAGACGCTTTTTTGAGGTGAGCCAGCTTTATACTTTCCCGCACAGCCTGAAGCTCACGCCCCTGTGGAGAGATGGGCTGTCTGTCACCGGTCTGGTCCGCCATCGTATGTTGAAGATGCTCCTCGACGTACATGTACGACAAAAACGCGTGAACTCAAGGCGCCTTCGGCATGAATAACCGCACGCGGAGCTATTTATTCACAGTCCTGTCCTCGTGAAACTCGCACGCGTTTTCGTCAATACAGAAGCTCTCGGCATGCGGCGACGGCCCCCTCCATATGCCCAAGAAAGCTCGGTCACCGAGCAGCGCACTCGGACCAGCAGCCGCAGCCGTGTGCTTATCTGGCTGGCTCGGTCGGGAGGTAGCAGACGGCGGTGCGAGCATACGCCGTGAGTTGGTCGATGCCATAGGTGCGGATGTGCACTTGGCCCTCGGCTACCTCGCAAGTGACAACTGCGATAGCGAGAGCTCATGCCGTATTGGGGAGCGGCTACATGGGCTGAAACCCTTTAATCGGGTCTCCGTCTTTCGCCTGCCGTCGACCCCGGAACTTGTGGCCGCCATGGAGGCACTTCCGCACTGGCCAGCCATCGTGCATGCCTTCGGCAAGCGCTGTGTGCGTAACGTCACTATCGCTGATGGGCCTCGGTACGATTGCACCGGCTTGTACATGGGCAATACGATATTCTCGCCTGTGCTCGGCACCACGTCGAGCCTGCACGAGTTCGTGGGATTTCAACGATGCCTGAGCGACCTTATCGGGCCACAAGAGACGCAACGTAACCGACCGTATGAATGGCTGGTGCACTCGCGCCTGGAGGCCGTGTGGCTGAGGCCGCACCCGCCGCTCGAGATGTTCGACCCTCGCTACGTGTGGATTCCGAACGGCGAGGACTACTACGGAGGGTACAATGATCGGCACGCCGTGCTCGCGCGCGACGCCGCCAAAGTCTACTTTGGCCGTTGGGAAGCCATCGTCAGTGGCGACGTGATGCGCATCGATCGGCAGTTGAGGGGCGGCAAGGTGGCCGATCGTGGCCTGGTGCAGAGCGAGCCCTTCTTGAAAGCCTTGCTCAACGCCGCTGGGCTCAACGTCCGCCGCTTCCCGGCGGCCATGCCGCTAGCATGCTGTCCCGAGAACGCCCGTTGCTTTGCTGCTGCATGCTACACGAGGGTCTTGCCGGCTGCGCAGCAGCTTCTGGCGCTGATGGCAGCTCACGACGAGAACAGAACCGAAGACAAGATCGCCCTGATGTCGAGGGTCTCTGCGCGAGCCTTCGTCTGTGAGGATGTGATGAAGAGGCTGCTCCTCGAGAAGCGATACCCGTCGGGTGCCCACCACGGCGCCGCCCTGGCGCCAAGGTCGGCCGATCTCGAGGCCGGGAGATCGAGCTGCAGCTGGCCATCTGGTTCGAACTCGACTGAGCCCTCCGTCGTGCGCGGCAAATACCGAGACGAGGTCGAGATGGCCGTCCAGCACGCGCTCGCTCTCAGCCTCCCAGGCGCGCGCTACAAGACGATCTTTCCGCATGGCGAGGTGCATGGACCGACAGGCGTGTGCCGTCCGGCGACGCCTGTTGGCCAGCCGCATCGCAAGAGCGCTCCGCCGTTTGGCGGCCGCCCGTGCGGCGCCGTAGTGGTTGTCGTTCCTGTGCAGAGCCGCCGAACGTTTGATGCGTTCATCGGCACACTGAGGACGGCATTACAGATGCGAAATCCCCTACGAACCTTCGGCACCTCTGCATACGTCAGGTGGTCTCTGAGTTGACGTGGCGTCGCGCTACCTATATAACACTGTGTTACTATATAATGCGTGTTGCGCGGAGATGCCCGTCGACCTCGCGGATTATATACCGACAGACAAGCTGTGGCGGTGGACGAGTATAGCGAGCCCCCGATACCCCTCGCCTCTACTCTCGGACCCGACCACAGGCACCAGCGCACCACACTGCAGTGCGAGTCCATTTTTGTTCATGTGAAGAATGTTGGTGTGTTGTGAGTGTTACCCTTCACGCATTTGAGTTTGGTTTGTGCGTGTTGGTGAGGTAAAATCCGAATATGTGTCTGAAAGTCGTGCCATGGAGGGCGAAATTTGGGGGGTGCGGGGCGGCAGCCCCGCGAAATTTTTTCTGACGCGGACGGTCCGGATTCATCGGAAAATACTAAAATTTTTCGAGTCGGATACTGGGAGGGATTGCGGCCCATGGCTAGAGCTTAGAAGTAACAATCCATATGCATGAATCACATCAAGGCCCTTCAGCCTAACTTCAGCCGCTCACCGCACGCTAGACGCTTCACTACAATGTCACTTCAGGCTAAGCGTTGCAATGCGAAGATATTGCCAAAATGACGGGCTCAAGAATAGCACTTACCGAACGCGGGCCGGGCGCCAAGTGAGCTCACAACATCGCAATGGCTAGGGAGCTTTGGGCCCGGCTGCAGCT
>Ga0210247_100424_pt1 | contig 39908 bp, 18 predicted proteins | sample ChrtobMetP3_16mM_FD_155449 | JGI IMG/M metagenome (GOLD analysis project Ga0210247, IMG submission 155449) | Chrysochromulina tobin associated microbial communities from unialgal haptophyte culture, Seattle, Washington, United States - P3_16mM | ecosystem: Host-associated > Algae > Haptophytes >... | reverse complement strand
TCCCGGTATGCGTCCGCACGGCCCCCCATATGCCCAATACCCCTTCCCCCTGGTTGGGCCCCTGTGGTAGCTCTGCCAACAGTCTCATCACACGTTGAGTTCACGGCCGCTTAACTGTTGGGGTCAATCGTCGGTTTTCGGTTCACGATCACGTTCACGCCATCCCGGCAAGACTCACGACCACAGGTCCCGTGGAGACACAACGTGGAGGGCGCAGTGTGCGGCGCGCACACACAGAACACGGACCCACACAGCGGGTCGCACACGGGCACAGACACCGGATCGACCAGAAACAAAAGAGGGGGCGGGAGTGTCAAGGTGGTGAAGGAGGGGGCCCAGGATGGGGCCCAGCTCGCGTTCACGGACCTTGCCCGCGCGAGTGTATAGAGTGGATGCCGTCGGGTTTCGGTGAATCAAGGGCATGATCAAGGGCGGGCCGCGGATCTCACGCATGTATAATAGTATCAACAATAAAGGTCTCTGTGTTTCGACTCGTTTTAACTTCACATGGTGACCGCCTAAGGACACCAACTGGCGCACATACATTCTGTCACAAACTAGACTCATCTCCTTCGCGGCGCCCCGCTTCCTGGCCTCTTGCCAGTATTCATGTAGCATAGGGTAATTCGCGCCCCCGCGCGACGCTCCATGTGAGCGCCGCGCTGCATATCCGGGTGTCGCCCCTTTCCCCCACTTGTATCCACAACAGGCATCCCAACCCACACGGCCTGCTCAGCTTCCAGCAGCCAGTGCACCGGCACCCACAGAGCCCGCTCAGCATTCAGCAGCCGGTGCAGCTCGTGCAGGACGAGAGCACCGACGAGGCCGCCCGAAGAAGCCGGCCCGAGGTCCGAAGCACCGGATCGAGGCCGAGCCCATGCGCCGCCTGGAGGGCGAAGTGCAGGCAGCTCTCAATGGCGAACAACCACAAGTTGATGAAGCCGAAGAGTGCCATCGTGCCGATAAGTGTAGCGTTGGCGAAGAATCCGCGGCGGACGACGGGCTGGAACAGCTCGTTGGCGGCGATGTCCCATGCCTTGGGGGAGGCGTACGGACCCTGAAGACGGAAGAAGACGACGTACGCCTGCCCGATGCAGTAGGCGATCAGCACGCGCGGCCGCTTGGCGAGCGCGAACACGGAGGGGGCGGCCCCGATCTCGGCAGCGAGCTGGTGCATGTAATTGCCATAATCGACGCCGTAAAGGAGCTTCTTGCCGAGCAATCCATAGCTGGGCGGATCCACCGCGGGCGTGGTCTTGCCCTTGAGCCGTTGGATCCACCACATCACTTGCATCTCGGCCATGGGCGGTATGGCGCCGACGTTGGGTCGGACGAAGCCCAGGAAGGAGAGGGTCGGCTCGTCAGGAGAGATGACGAAGTGCTCCGCGGGCAGAGGGTCTTCGGGCCCACGCGCGCCCGTGCCGGCGCGCCAGCCGCTCGTGGCCTCTGCCTCCATCAGCGTGGCCACTTCCGCCGACGCCGCGTCCGCCGCCGCCATCTCGGCCTTCTTCGCCTTGTGGAGGAACGGGAAGGTCTGCCGATAGCCCGTGGCGAAGACGATGACGTCCGTATCGAAAGTACGGCCGTCTTTGAACGTCACAGTCTTGCCGTTGACCGACGTTGGCGCCGGGAAGGAGAGGATGTCCTTGTCCACCTTCTTCTCATTCCAATCCCAGAGCCACGAGTACCAGCGCGCGGCACGCTTGAGCGGACGGTTGATGTACGGCAGTGCCGCGGTCGACTTACAGAGGATGTTGTAGCCGCGCTTGACATGGGGCACTCGGCCGGCCCATTGGTTATAGCCGGCGCTCGAGCCGCCCATGACGAAGAAGCCAAACTTGATGAAGACCGTTGTGAAGCGCCACTTGAGGTGGTGCTTGTGGCACCACCAGTGCTCATACGAGTGCTCGAAGAGGTTCGCCATCAGCGTGTCGAGGGGCACGCCGCCCCAGCCTTCGTGCGGTACGCACAGATTGCCCGTCTTCATCGAGATGGCGGTGGCGTCGCTCACCTGGACCGCGCGGTACGCCAGGTCCATCCCCGTTTCGCCGCAGCCGATGATGAGCACCCGCTTGCCCGCGAAGGTAGCGTACCTGCCATTGGAGGCCATCAGAGCCACTCAATAGTCAATCAGTGATCATCAAGATGCCATCAGTGGCTAGGAGCGCACCGATCTCAGTACTCAGACGAGTGAAGCACCTCCACGGACGCAATCAGTGATCATGAAGAGGCCATCAGTGGCTAGGAGCGCACCGGTCTTTGTACTCGGACGAGTGAAGCACCTCCACGCCGCTGAAGGTGTCGAGGCCCGAGAGGGGCGGCACGTACGGGACCTCGTGCAGGCCCGAGCACACGCACACCGCGTCGAAGGTCCGCGTCGACGCCGCATGCATCCGTGTCGACGCCTCCTCCCCCACGTGCACGGGATACGCGCCCTGGTCGGCACGCGCCGGGCTCCCTGCGCCGTGCTGTGGGCTCTGCGCCAGGGACGCCGTGGCTTTGGCGACGGCGGCCTTGCCCTCGCTGGTGACCGGCTCCAGGCGCACCGTGTATCCGACACCGTTCTCGCGGCGCTCGACGGACATGACGCGCGCGCCAAACGTGATCAGCTTGTATAGGTTGAACTCGCGCGCGTACTTCTTCAGGTACTCGACGTACGCCTTCATGGACAGATGTGATGGGTCGCTGTCGGGCGAGCGCAGGTCGGTGAAGGCAGTCAGATACTTGGACGACACGAGACCCCCCTCATCGTACGCCTTGGACACGAACGTGCCGCCGATGCAGGGTCCTTTCTCGACAATAGTCACCTCGTACCCGGCCTCCACGAGGTACTTTGCCGCAACGAGGCCCGATGAGCCAGCGCCGATGACGAGGACGGTGCGGACTTCCGCGACCGGCGCTGCTCCCGAGGTCTTCGAGGCCTCGAGGCGCGCCCACGGCGTGAAGGCACTCCGGTGAGACGGCGAAGCGGTCATGCTGATGATGGCTCGGCTTGATGAAGCAGGGGTGCGAACGCGGAAACGCATACTAAAATTGGCAAGTTCGCCACGAAACTTCACCCCCCCCCCCGAAATTCTGAGTTGGCTAGCAGTGTCTGCACTCTACGGACTTGGTGCGGCCGCATCGGTAAACTCGTCGACAGGCACTGCGCACAGGGCGCTCTTGAAGCGCGAGTTGTTCGCGTCGTCATTCTTGTCGATGCGCTGGCTGAAGACGGCATAGATCACGGTCTCACCCTGCCGATCGACGATGCGCCGGACTTTGAGCGACTTGAACAGAAGACTCTTCGCAACCGAGAACACCTCCTCTCCATCCAAGCTCTTGCTCGCATCTGCCGATACCACGACTTTACCCTTTTTCGAGCACGTCAGTCCACCCTGCGCAGGATCAGCGAACAGGTTGCCCGAGGCGAGCTTCTCGGTGACGGGCCGAGAAAAGTCGGAGAGGTACAGTTGTACTCCCGTGACTTTCGGATCATCGAACTCCTCGATGCGCAGCGTGTCCTTGAAGACGAGACCGCTCGTAGTGATTTCAGCAACAGTCCGCTTGTTTTCCGCGACGGCAGGCAGCGCCGTCAGCGGGTTCATCGCCGCCGCAGCGATCAACAATGCAGCGGCGTTGCTCGCAGCTGCCCTATTGACGGGCCCAATCTTCATCGACGCGATTGTCGCGCACGATGACTTCGGGTCCCAGGAGCGATAATGGAGTTGATAATGGCGGAGATCTCGGCGTGTGAACGTTCACACGAGACGGGTTCCTCGTCTCATCATCAAAGAGAGTAACTTTTACCCAAGTTTGCACACATCCTCATTCCCTGATTTCAAACTGAGTGAACAATTCGTTTATCCCCGCCGTAACATCCGTACTGTACCTCAACTCAATGTCGTTAGCGGCACGCCATTCCCAGCTCATCGGGATTCCTGCCGTTCCTGCCGTCGGTCGTCTCATTGGTAAAGAGCTCACGCTTGAGGCAGAAGTCCTCCGCAGGCAGTCGCTGGCGCTCAGCCTCGGTGTGCGGTAACCAATCCTTGGACTTCAGCGGTAGGTGCCGCCAGCTCGTGGCGCCGCCGAAGACGATCACCGCGAGCGCCATGGCCGAGCAGGGTATGTCTCCTCGCTCGCGGCATTTGGCCATCGTCCAATCAGTACCAGACAGCTCGGCCTCGCTCGTTGCCCTACCGGCCAGGGTGGCGCGTGTCCATTCGGCCTCATCGGCGCACGACGCGTACCCGACGGTGGGCGCCAGCAGCGCAGCCGCCGCGTCAGCGCGCAGCGCGACCGCCATCTGATCGTCCCAAAGGAGCACGCGGCCCCGAATGAGCTGGGCACCCACCCAGCCGCTCGGCGTGACCGGCGGCATACGCCGAAGGAAGACATGGTCTGGGCGCACACGTAGCACGGTTGCATACTGTTGGAGCCGCCTGCCCTCCTCCCTCTGGATTGCGTAGAAGCACTCGGCGAGTCGCTGTGCGAAGGGAAGCAGGAACCGAAACGGGTTGCACGTGCCACGCGGGCAGCGGCCACGCGGCAGAAGGTCGCGCTCGGGTGTGTTCGGCCGGCCATTATGAAGAGGGCCGCTCTGCTCGAGGGAGGTCCAAGCTCGAATTGGGTGGACGAGGAGACGCCGCTTGGGCTGCTGCGTGTCCGTGGCCACAAAGTATTCGTACCCCTCGTGATGCAGCGCGCTCATGAACGCATGCTGCACGATGGGCTGCAGGAAGGTGCGTAGGCTGCCTGCGACACACACGGCCGTGCCGGTCTGGCTGCTGTTCGACAACGCAAAGCTGCGGCTGCTGCTGCTGCTGCTGCTGCTGCTGCTGCTGCTGCTGCTGCTGCTGCTCACCGAGTGCTCGCGCCGGTGCCGCTCGTTCTGCAAGGCGAGGATGCGACCCCTCGGCCCCATCGATGGCTGCGGCGGCGTCGAGCCTTCGGGAGCTCCGACGACCTCGTTTAGGGTCCGAAAGCGTATATGCTGATGGACTTCGAGAAGATGATCGAGCTTCAGCCGGCGCGACATCGCGACCTTTCGGGCGAGAGCCTGCTTCATGTGAGGCGGGCGCGCGTACGCGTGGCAGATGAACGCAGACGGGTCGCGCTCGCACTCGCCCACGTCGCCGATCAGCAGTTGGTCGAGATCTTGGGAGTTGAGCGGATGCCCGAACATGCGCAGAGTCGCCTCGGCGTAGAGTGTCTGGTTGAGACGCCGCACCTCGTTCTGGTCAATCTTGCCGTCGCAGCACTTTCCGTCGACCCCGGGTTCGTACCCGCTCGTCGTGCGCAGCGCGTAGTCGTACGCGGCACGACCGACCTCGCCAGCGCGAAGCATGCGTTTGTGGAAGGCGCTATGCGTGTTCATCACCTGCGCGCCGACGATATCGATCAGGTGTGGGTGGCGCTCCTTGAGCTCGTTCAAGCTCGCCTGCTCTCCAAAGATCTCGGGATGCTCCGACTGCTTGGCCTCCCACTCGTTGATCAGAATGCGCGCCTCTTCTGCATTCTTCATGAACCACACACCGCTGTTGATCATGCACGGATATGGGGCGGAGGAGGATAGCTTGGGTAGACCCACGTCGTGCAGTCCGACCGCGCACTGAGGCCGAATTTTGCGCGCCTCGCGCGCACAGCATGCATCGCCGTCGCGCGCCCGCACGCAGCACAGGACGTCACAAGAGTGCCCTCGGCCGAGCGGGCTGTTGCACGTCGCAATCACCACGGGCTGTGCGGGCGCTGCATCAGTCTCGAGATGGCGACGCAGAGCGTCTGGTGAGCGACTCACGTCGACGACCACGGCATCCGCATCCATGTGCATCAACCAGCGGCACTCGTCGCGGCGCAGCATGTGGCGTGCCGCAATCACCTTCTCCCACTGGCGGTCTACCCCTTTCCGAGCCATGTGTGACCGGAAGAGAGAAAATGAGCTGCCGTGCGCGACAGCCCAATTCGCATTATGCTCCAGCGCAGCGGTGAGCTTGGACGCCTCGTCCACTGCCGCAGTGAATACGCACAGCCCATTGAACGACGAAGGCGTCGGGCGCCATTGCACGATGTTCGGCACACCCTCCATACAACACTCCCTCGCTGAACAATTGACTATGAATCCTGTGGGATCTCTGTGAACGGGCGCGGACTAAAACTCTAAAACAATAGGGACCAACTGGTTGTGTGCTATTCTGTCCAGCACGGTCGTTTCGCTTATTTTTGACGTGACTCCATGCGGTTTGGCTCTGCGCTCTGGGTTCCCGATTTCGACCCGTGTTGTATAAGGTCGTCTGCTCGTCTCGTCTCAAGTGTCAAGACTCAACCCCGGACCGCGGACGATGGTTAGGCCACACACTCCACCTGGACTGTGGTGTAGGAATAGTAATGGCAGTTGGCACTGTCTAGTGACTAGTGTGTATGCGATGTTACATGTACCAACCGAACGGCGCGACCGCCACCCGGGCGCAGGCGCGAGAACTCGAACCGACGGGTGATTTTTTTAAGTTTGCCTCATAGGTCATACCAACCACCGCCACGCTTTGTATGCCTGGGTACCCCCCTCGCCACGTGTGCGCTGCCGTCAGGCGTGTTTTACTTACTTACTTCCTCACTTACTTACCTTACAGTGGTCATGGCGTAGAGGACGTACCAATGAACACGATTGGGATCCCTATGCTTCCAGCTTGACGCGGCTCGCTCCGGGCCCCTCCTGTGGCGCCACGTCCTCCTCGTCGCGCCGCCGCTTCACCAGCGGGCCCACAAGGGCGGCTGCTCCGTCGCCCTCGAGCTGCTCCGTCTTGTCGAACTTGGCCTTCTTGCTCTGCTGGCGCTGCGCCTCCTGGACGGCGAGGCGCAGCCGCTTGAGCTGCGTGTCTGCATGCTTGAGCCGTGGCTTCGTCTGCTTGGCGCTGAGGTCGACCCTCTGGCTGAGCGAGCTCGCCGTCGTGCTCTCGACGCGCTGCAGCAGCTCCACGAGGGAGCTACCCGCCCCTGGGCCCTCGAGAGCGCCCGCGACGGCACCGACCTCGTCGCCAAACTGCTTGTGCATCCAAGCGGCCACGTCGATGGGCACAGAGCGCGCTCGGTTGGCCTCGAGCAGCGCGGAGAGCGCCATGTGCAGCGGTGAGAAGAGCAGAGGCGTGTCGGCGCAGAGGGCGCGCTTGAGGGCAGCTCGCGTGGCGACGCGGAGCTCAGGCAGCTCCGCGAGGGCGGCGGCACTACCGTCGGACACGCCGGCGAGCGCCGCATGCAAATCCTGCTCGAGGCCCGCGAGGCAGCGAAATGGCGAGCGCGTGAGCAGTTGGAAGCGAAGCTTCTCGAGCAGGCGCATCTCCTGCTCGAGGAGGACCTCGGGCGTGAGCTTGCTCAGCTCGACGAGCCGGTCGAGCTCGATGCGCTCCTCTTCGACCTTGCCGGCAAGATAGAGCGCCGCGAACATCACGGCTAGAGGGCTCTCCTCCATGGGCGAAACAACTAGGAAGAATCGCTTGAAGTAGAGCTGGGCGGCTGCGAGCACTCGATCTGTGAAGCGACTGGGATCGCGCGCGTTCTCGCTGCGGCAGACCTCCTGCATCTTCATCTCCCAGTACGCAAGGAGCAGCGCCTCTTCCTCAGCTGGCAGCGGCGTCAGGTCATCCTCAGTGCCGCTGCTCGCAGCCGCCTCGCCGAGCATCGCAATCGCGCGCTCGCGCGCCACACGGCGGCGATCGGTGAGCACCTCCGGGCTCGCGTGGAGCCAGTGCTTGCTGTGCGAGGACGCGGCGAAGGGCACCGACATGTGCGGAACGATGCCGAGGCGCCCTTGCGCTTCCGGTCGCGCCAACCCCGCGCCAATATCATTTTGGAACATTGTAAGGGATCCTTAACGAAACCAAACCAACATCGATCAGCCCGATAAATCTGCTGAAAAACACAGGGGGTGCCGGACTCTCGTGCAAATTTAAATACATGCACCCTACATTGTTCAAACGTGTGTCGAATCGTCAGTCTTTCGTCGGGGTCGCCGGGGCTCCTGCCGCTGACGCCGCGGGGTACAATGTCCAAATTGTTGGTCTCTGCAGCCATCGTATCCTCGGTACTCTCTGCGCCGGCGGCGGACAAGATCGCATACCTGCCCGGCTTTGGCAACGCTTCGTCGTGGCCCTTTGATGCATACTCCGGCTTCCTGACCGTGCCTGGCCCATTCGAGCTCAATCCGTACGACTCACTCAAGATTCATTACCAGTTTCACACCTCGCAGCGCAACCCCCAAAAGGACCCGCTCGTCACGTGGCACCAGGGCGGCCCTGGTGGCAGTTCCATTCTCGTTGGGCTCTACACCGAGATGGGCTACTTCCAGATCGAGACCGACGAATCCGGACAGACGAACACGTATGCAAATCCGTTCTCATGGAACAAGGTGTCGAACATGCTGTACCTCGAGTCGCCGGCGGGCTCCGGCCAGACTTCGGGCTACTCGGAGTGCGTCAAGGGCGGTGTCAAGGTGGGCTGCAGCTGGGATGACGTTTCGCAGGCAGAGGCGTACTCGCACTCGCTGCGGGCATTCAAGACGGCCTTCCCTGAATTCGCCGATAACGACCTCTACCTGACGGGCGAGAGCTACTTCGGCCAGTATGGCCCCAACATCGCGAACTACATCCTGACGCACGAGCCATACAACTCGTCGCTCGGCCTCAAGGGCATCGCCGCAGGCAATGCGTGCTGGGGCGGCACGGCGACGCGCGTTGAATGCAACGGTCCCAATTCGCAGCAGAACGACGTCGACATGTACTTCGGCAAGGGTATGGTGAGCAAAAAGCTGTACGACGCCGTGTACAAGGAGTGCAACTTCCCTGATATCTCCGCGCGCTGCGACGAGCTCATCGAGCAGGTGCACATCGAGGTGGGGCCACATAACGTGTACAACATCTACGACAACTGCCCGGACCAGGCGGCTGTTCTCAAGAAGGAGGGCAAGTCGATGCGCTGGCTCAAGGACCACCTGCGCGCGCGGCTCTCCACGGGCACGTCCGCCCTCGTTGAGGGCTCGTCGGAGCCCGCGCAGACGGGCGGCTTCGACTGGTCGTGCGGCGGCATGGACGCGACGGAGAAGTGGATCACCACGCCCGAGGTGCGCGCGGCGCTGCACCTGCCCTCGAGCTCTGGCTCAACTTTCCAGTACCGCTCGTCCGGCCCGGCGAGCGTCACGCTCTGGCCCTTTTTGGCCACTAAGATCCGTTGCCTTGTGTACAACGGCGACGCCGATGCATGCGTGCCGTACAAGGGCAACGAGGAGTGGATCGATGCGCTCGAGAAGACGGGCACGATCGCCGAGAAGGAGGCGTGGCGACCGTGGTACACAGCCAAAGACTCCCGCGCGCCCTCGGGCTACGTCACGAGCTACACGGTCCCCTCCGCGCCCAAGCTCGACTTTTCGTTCGTGACCATCCGTCTCGCCGGCCACATGGTGCCTACCTTCCAGCCGGCTGCCTCGCTCGCCTTCTACCAGCGCTTCATCGACGGCGAGGCCTTCTAAAGGGGGAGCTGAACGCTGCTCGCCGCGGAGCTCGGGACTCTGCACCCCGTGTATGACCTGAGGTGGGTGAGTCCTCGGAGGGCTAGCGAGAAGCTCGGTGAGGATGTCTCGGATGGCGCCTGCGACTGCGATTCGGATTCGGTGCATCATCAGTAATGCCGACACAGGGATGCAACTCGGATTGCACCGAGGAGGTGTGACGTGTGAGTCGCATATCTGTGCTGCATTCAGCATTGCAGTTTACGGCACAGTGTGAAAACCCCCCCAATAAAACTGCAACCGGATACACACCTAAAGGGGCTTTCGGTGGCAAACTTGGTACAATTGTTCTGTCTGGACTGAAAACTTGGTAAACTTGTTCACGAACTTCGCCGTGGTGGTCCTTCTCGCCATCTCTTCGACCACACTCTCCCGCTGCCGGAATGCCACCCTACAAGATGCGCGACATGACCGAGGAGCGCAAGAACAACTTCATCGCATTGAGGCAGGAGGTCAAGGTCCCCGACCTCATCGCCATGCTCCTCCGAAACGCAGATGCAAAGCAGACCTCCACCCTCGAGCGCACACTCAGCCTGTACACTAGTGGCCAGCTGCGTGGACGTACGCGCCATCGAAACCTCGAATGCTCGCGCGATGGCGCGCCCGCACATCTTCTTACATTCGCTTGACGATCCACGTGCGCAGCCGCTGCATTCACTCTGTGTTCGAACTGCGTTGGCCTTGACAACTGCAAGTTGGCGTTCGTTGAGCTCGTGCCCGGCTACATGCACGAGCACTCGGTGCGCAGCATTACCCGAGACACCTCCACTACCTCAGCCTTGCACATCCCGCCCTGTACACCTGTGGCTTCTCATCCAGTGCGCCTGCTTCTTGCGCTCCAGGCCTTCGGGTACGACCATCCGGTTGTCGTGTGAGATGAGAAACGAATGCGAGTCATGTCCGGTGCATGTCCATGCGCATGTACATAAAGAGTCCTAGTCCCGGCTGTGGGCAATGCGGCGTTGTATGCATGCAACACTTTTCGGCGATCACGGTTTCGAAAAAATCTATAATGTGCAGCTCAGTTCTCTATGCAGGGCTCAGCCGACGCTGGCTCGTCTCAGCTCATGAAGTGGTACGCCTCGCTCAACGACGCCGATACAGAATCGTGTGGGCATGTTCATGATCGTACACGGCAACGCTCGATCGTACACGGCAAGCAATTCGTCGAGCCGCTAGAGGAACTCCAATCAAGACGAATGCCTCACATCCGCTTTTCACACCTGCCTGCGCCGGCCTCAGACCTCTCGGCCGCGGACAAGGTGGAGGTGGTTCGCGATGCCCTCGGCTTGGCCAACGGGCCGCTCCCATCTCTTGTAGCAGCTGCGATTCTCAAGATGGGTCAAGATGCGGCCTATCTCGCGCATCGGTGCCAGGAAGACAAAATCTCAGGGCTCTACTCCTTGGTCTGCGGCTTCACGACGCGAGCCGATCCGCTGGTCCACGTCGGGAGCCGCGCCCTCGCTCGATGGGCCTCGTTCACGCAGCGCTTGCTTCGCAACCAGAAGCTTGAGCACCGAAACAAAGCTCTGGGCATCGGATTGCAACTGGGCCAGCTGCTTAGCGGCATGGGCATCGCTCAGAGCGAGGGCATCTTCGTGCCGGGTGGCGGCTCGCTCGGCGGAACGCCCGCGCCACGCCTGTATGGGACCAGTACGCACAAGGTGCCACGCCGGCGGGCCGTGGTCGTCAGTCCAGAGCAGCATGCGGCGTGGCGAGCGGTGGGCGGCATTGACGTGGAGTTAGCGCTGGCGGACGATGCGATCGCCGTGCTCGACGCTCGGTGGCTCATTAGGCAAGCTGCCCGTGGCGAGCCGCTGCCCTGCCGCCAGCAGATCCCGTACGACGCCTTTCTCACCGTCAGCGAGTTGCAGGCCTCGTGCCGGTTGCACGATGAGGCGCTCGGCTTGCCTCTGCTCGTCGTCTCGGCAGTTTGGCTCCATCCATGGCACTGCGATCCCAAGGGACATACGCTCTGCGAGCTGGCGGTGCTGCTCCGCGCCTTCCTCGCTGGGCACAACGACCCGGTGAGCAAAGGCATCGGGCGCCTTGAGGCAGCCGCGCACGCGTATGCTGGTAAGGGGCGCGCGTGGCTTGAGAAGCGCTGGGGCGTGGTGTGGGATTGGGGCTCGCTGCACCAGCACCCAGACGCTGCCAAGCGCGTCTGGCGCACGCGCGAGGAGACGGCCCTCTTTGAGACCGGGCGTGCGAGCATGGGTGACTTGTACGCGCACCCCCACGTCTGGGTCCTGTGCCAGACGGCCTTACCCCGTGACTACCCGTCCGGCTACCCAATCCCGTACGACTTCCCCACAGTTCCTTGGAACCGACGCGGCTGGCCCTTGCTCGAGCAGAGCCTGTTCAGCCTCGTCAAGGACTGGCGGAGGGTGCTCAACATGTCCGCGCTGGCTCGGCACGCTGTGGATGCCGCCATAGGCTCCACATTAGGTTCGCCCTTAGGTTCCACAGCAGGCCCCACTCGGAGCGCAGCGGCGGAGGCGCAGAGGGAGGAGGCAGACAAGACTGCCCGAGCTGCGGCGGAGGATGCTGCGCGGCTGGTGCCAAATCAGTCGGTAGCAGCGCAGGCAAAGGCGGAGCGACACGAGGCAAGGCGGCGTGCGGCAGAGCAAGCGGAGGAGGATCGCAGAGCATCCGTGCCTCAGAGCATCAGCCTCCCCACACTGAGCCGCTGGAGGACGACTACGACGCATCCAGTGATGAGCGGCCGAGGCTGCAGGCTAAGCACGGACGGCAGCAGCCCTCTGGGCGCGCCAGCTCTCTCGCTCACAGAGGTGATCGCACTCTGCACCTCGCCCCTCTACCGCATCGCGCCGCTCTGCCCCCAGAGCTTCGCAAGAGAACTCACGCTCCGTTCGTTGGCCAATGAAGCCGAGGACGAGCCAATAGTCAACCAGCTGTACGCGGCGCAGTTCAAGCGCGTCACGAGCAGCACGACCTTGCTCAACTTCAGCGGGCTGGGGTGGACCGATGCGGAGGCTGAGACGGTCGCGGAGACGCTGAGCACGGGCGCACTCGAACGACTCGAGTGGCTGCTGCTCCATCACAATCAGATTGGCACTCGCGGAGCTGTGGCCGTCATTCGCGCCCTTGAGCACTGCGACGCGATTCGTTTCGTGCGACTGGACGACAACAAGATCCATGACACGGACAAGGTTGCGACCCTCGCCCTAAGCTCCGTGCACCTGGGCAAGCTCGGCTTGCGTCTCGAGCTCGGCGACAATCTCCCGGTCGTGCCGTTCCCTTGGGAGACGAATTCGAGCCCTCTCACCCTTCGGCTCGCTGCTGATGAGGATGTCAGGTTTGGTGATGTCCGAAAGGATCATCGGACCTCGCGAAGACACGGCGCCGCGTCACGTCGCAGCGGATGCGACAAGTCAGAAACCACCGCGACGAGCCCGTCCGTGGCGTCCGCAGTCCGCTCGAGCGCATCGCTTTCGCCCTCACCCTTACCCTCGCTCATGCGCTCGAGGGCAATGACGAGCCCTGGCACCCGCTCGAGCCCTGGCTGCGGTTGGGCTCGGAACGACGAGGAGCCCCGCGTGCTCTCCCCACAACACACACGTGCCTGGAAGTCGGAGCATGTCGAAGCACGACCACAGAACGGAGAGTCCGTCCCGGAGCACGAGAAAAGCACATGTCACTCACAGGGCCGATACTTGATCACGAACATGGAAACACGACACGACGTAGCAGGGGGGCCAGGGGCCCGTCCGAGCACCGAATCACGAGCATAGAAGCATGACATGACGGAGCGGGGTGATCGGCAGGCATCGTGTACGTGGAAGAAAGTGTATCTTGTACCGCGGCCGGTGGGCGTGGGGCGGGGGCGGCGGGGGCGCGCCGATGAACATTGAGGCGCGTGAGAGCCCTACGGAGTAGAGCTGTTGGCCCGTGCCGGCCGCGGCCATGCGATGGCCGCGGCGCAAGCCGTCGATTATCTTACGTCATTCACTTACGTTAGCATGCACAGATGATTTACGGACCAAACCGAGCAACAGCCACAACGCATGACTGACAGAGGTGAGCGGGCAACAACGCCGCCCCTCGCCTCTAATGCACTATAAACCAACACGTAGGCGCTGCGGTATACGGCTATACGCTGCCGTCATGCAAGGCCCTCTATCTGTCTCAACCCTTCGCGATACCCACGAGGACAGACCCAGCTGAGCACGGAGCACGTGTCCCCGTGCGCTGTGGCCATCCCAGCGCACAACCATGAATCGTATCCGAGGTGGCCTCGGCCACAGAGCCTAACAGAGCCTTAGCCAGAGCCAGCCATCGCGATCCTTCATCACAGTTCGTGTCCACTAGTGTCCACGGCCGGACCTCACCGGGCTCCCCCCTTCTGTACGCGCCTCAATGCGATCATCGATACGCGCCACGCACGCCATACGTCGTCCTGGCGCCGCCGCCGCCGGCGAAAGCGTAGGACTGAGCATAGGCCTGCTCGGGCGAGGTCTGCTTGCCACTCATGCCGCGGGAGCGGGTCGAGCCGGCAATGGGAGGCAGCGAGTGAGCACCAATTGAGGAGGTGTGCAGTATGGCGTTGCTCTGTTGGCTCACGTGCTGTTCCCACGCGGAGTGCAGCGCGAGCTCCTGGAGCTGATGCTGGTACGCGCGCAGCTGCTCGAGCAAGTATCCGAGCACCTCCTCCCTGTCCTCGGCGTTGACCGTAGCGAGCGTGCGCTCGACCGCCGGCCCCGACGGGGAGCCTTCGCCCGTTACTTCGCCCGTGGGTGGCGAGCCGCCGCCGCGCGTTTGTGAGCGACGCTGTCGCACGTCGTCAAAGCACTGCAGCGCGAAGCGCACCGCGTCGTCCTGCAGCGCGAGCACGGCGGCATGCCGTGCTTCGACGTCGTTCAGGGTGGCGATTGTGCGGCGAAGATTAGCCTCTGCGGCCTCGGCACTGTCGTTGGCGTCGGCGAGGCGCGCCATGAGGATCTCCGTATGCCGAACATGGTCGGTGCGCTTACGCTCCGCGTCGTCGCTGTGCATCTTCGTGATCTTTGCGTCCGCCTCCTTGTTGGCCTCGATAGAAGAGAGTTTGCTGATCAGGGTGTCGAGCGTCTTCTGGTACACATTCACCTTTTTGGCCATCTCTGTCTCGGTCTGTCGAGAGAGCTCGAGCTCGCGCCGGAGAGTGCTGTTGTCGGCGAGGAGCTTATCGTTCTTCTTGATCAGTTTCTCCGCCTCCTTGGACTGCCACGCGAGCTCCGATGCCATCTGCTCGTTCTCGGCGATCGTGCGCTTGGTCGTCGTGTCGAGCTGGCTGTCCGTCATCTTGAGCAGGTTGGCCTTGGTCTCGCGCAGTTTTAGGAGCATCTCCTTCTTGAGCCGGTCCTTCTCCATCACGTGCTTGCGCTCGAGGTCGCTGATCGCCGTCGCGTGCTCCACAGCGTTGTCTTCGATTTGCCTCGTCTTGAGCAGCAAATCTGCCTCGATCTCTGCCTTGTGCTTCTTGAACGCGTTCAGCATGTCGAGCTCCACCTGCATCGCGCTGATAGCCTGGTGTGAGGTGGCCGCGGCGAGGTCGGCTTCGTCCTTGGCCTCCATCAGCCGAGCTTCCGAGTCTGCAATCTGCCGGTCGTTCTCTTCCTGCAGCGCAATCAGCCGCTCTTGCAGTTCGACGATCTCGTCCGTTTTCTTGGCCAGCTCGCCGTTGAGATACGTGAAGATATCCTTCTGGTTGGCGAGCTCCTCTGCGAGCTTGCCCTTGAGCAGCTCCTTGTCGCCATCCGATGCCTTCTCGCCCTGCTTGTAGTGGTCGATGCGGCCCTTGAGCATAAACAGCTCCATCTCCAGAAACTGGCGGTCGACGGCTGACATGAAGCCCTCGTCGCTCTTGCGCGCGACGATCGCGCCGACAAGGTCGTCGAGCGCATTGCCGACAATCACCGACATTTTTCTGTCCGGGCGGTGACGGCAGTAGAGCTCGGAGCCCACACGAAGCTCTGGCTGGCGTGCGCTGTCCAGAACCCAACAACCCTCTGCTGCTGCACTCTCGCATGCAACGTTGCCAAAAATTCATTTTCTTTCTGTATCTTGCACTATGCGCATGAAAAGTAAAAACGGGGAGCAGCAGCATGAAAACGAAACTCGGTGTCAGCACGATTCTTACATTTCCTTTTTGGGTCGCCTAATTTTCATTTCACGCGTTTCATTCGCTCGTTTATATCTCCACTTCGACTGGCGGCGCATGATGGACCTACGTGTCTTCTGGACAGTCGCAGCCACTTGGTGGAACCAGCCCCTGTTCGACATTCCGCGGAGACAACTGCTGAATCAGTTTGCGCCACCGGGGACTCCGGCGGCCATAACAACCATCACGAAAGCAGCACATGGAGCATGGTGGCTAAAAGGGGCGCTACTTCCAGTCGGCGCGGCAGTCAGACAACTTGCTCGAAACCTACTGCGCGATCCTGCCGCTGCCGCGCACGTACTCGCAAGCCAGCTCCCACATGCCGCTCCAGCCGCTGCCGCGCACGTGCTCGTAAACGAGCTCCCACACGCCGCTCCGGTGCCTTGGCGGGTCGCATGGTTTATCATCTCCAGCGTGCTCACCTTGATCGTCCCACCAGCGGTGAAGGCGCTCCGGAAGTTCCACACGTCTCGGCAGAAGCCGTCCAACATCTCGCCGCAGCAGGACGCAGTCCAAGCCTACTGGCCCTCGACGATGCTTGTCTTCGATGCGTGCCTGCTCATCCTCATCATAGGCTACGTGATCTGGAGAGCACGGGGCTGGATGAAGGCTTCCCCCGAGGCGGCGGAGAAGGTGGCATTCGAAGAGGAGGCAGTGGTCAAGAAGGCGAAGCCAACAGCCCCCAAAGCAGCAGCGGAGCAGATGGCGGCAGCAGCAGTCGAGACGGCGACCTTCGAGAAACGGTCGGCGAAGCCAACAGCCCCCAAAGCAGCAGCGGAGCAGACGGCAGCAGCAGCAGTCGAGACGGCGACCTTCGAGAAACGGTTGGCGAAGCCAACAGCCCCCAACGCAGTAGCGGAGCGGACGGCGGCAGCAGCCGAGATGGCAGTGCTCCATGAGAACATAGCAGCCGAGAAGAAGGCACTGGTGGAGAAGGCAGCAGCCGAGAACGCGGAGGCGGCGGCGCTTCGTCGTGAGTTGGATGCCGCGGCGAAGAAGGCGGCGGCGGAGAGGGAGGCCGCGGACAAGGCAGCGGCCGAGGCCAAGGCGGCAACCGAGAAGGCAGCCGACGAGAAGGCGGCGGCCAGAAAAGCAGCCGACGAGAAGGCCGCGGCGGAGAAGGCGGCGGCCGAGAAGGCCGCAGAGGCAACGGCAACCTCCGAGAGAGCCGCAGCTGAGAAGGCAGACGCCGAGAAGGCCGCAGCAGCGGCGGCGGCGGAGGCGGCGGCGCTTCGTCGTGAGTTGGAAGCGGCGGCGGAGAAGTCGGCGGCGGACAAGGCCGCGGCCGAGAAGGCGGCGGCAAAGAAAGCAGCCGATGAGATGGCGGCACTGGAGGTGAAGGCAGCAGCTGACAAAGCGGCAAGAGAGACTAATGCAGCTGCTGAGAAGGCGGCAATCGAGGAGAAGGCGGCGGCCGAGAAGGCGGCGGCCAGGAAGGCAACCGAAGAGAAGGCCGCAGCGGAAAAAGCTGCGGCCGAGAGAGCAGCATCTGAGAAGTCAGTCGCCGATAGAGCTTCAGCAGCGGCGGCGGCGGAGGCGGCGGCGCTTCGTCGTGAGTTGGACGATAGCGCGCCGAACCCGCTCCCCAAACCCGACGGTGGCGCGTGCTTGGAGATCAAGATGGAGATAGTCCCCGGGATGGCGATTGGCATCAACCTCATGGACCGCAGCGCAGGCGGCGGGGTCAAAATCGCAGACGTGAGCCCAACGAGTCCCCTGGCCCCCTATGTGAGCAAGGGCGATGTTCTTGTCTCCATCAACGGCCAGGCCTGCGAGCAGGGGCATGAGAGGGCAAGCGAAAAGCTGCGCGCCTCCACTGGCATCATTGATCTGGTCTTCAGGGCCAAGACAGGTTCGATCCTCGGGGCATCGAAGCGCAGCAGGATTGCCACCGCATTTCGAAAGGGATCTAATGTCATGATCTTCATCGGGGGCGACGGCCAGCGACGCGATGAGCTCGGGACGCCATCTAAGGCGCTGTGAAAGCTGATCTCTCCCCTTGAAGACACCTCAGGCGGGGTCTCGACCAACGCCGAGCTCCTGCCGATTGCCGACGCAGAGCTCGGCTGATGACTTGGCTGCCGACGTGCCGCGTAAGCCACGAGCCGATGCGTAGCTACCAGAACGGGCGTGCTCTCGTCGGCATGCAAAGGTCTCGTCGGCATGCAAAGGTCGCGTGTGGAGCTCTGACCGTCTATCGGAAAGTTCTTGGAAAGTTCGATACCATCAGCGGACGCTGGTTGTGAGATTGGCAGTGACGGCAGTGATGGCGGAGGCGGTTGCAACTCATCGGTTGTGGGCCCTTGGTCAATAGTGTACGCGACAACGCGCTGGCGGCGATGCGAACCACGACCGGGTGTGAAAATGCCGTACGTTCGGGTGAAGCGCTCCTCGCAGCTTGGGAGGAAGAGGACGGGGAGCAGGACGACAGGGCCGATCGCAACCGGCGTGAGTGAGAGTGGGTGAGTGAGTGGGTGAGTGAGTGAGTGAGTGAGTGAGTGAGTGAGTGAGTGAGTGATACTCTCACTCTCACTCACTCACGCAATCGGGCCCGCAATTCGTGCTGGGTAGACGCAAGACGGGTGAAGCAAAATCTCCCCCGTCGACTCTTAATAAACACGCGGGTCGAATAGGATTTACTGTACGAAGTCCGGCGGAGTCCTTAGGGTCAGGCGGCGTCCCCCGTTGTCCCCCGTCCCTATATCCTCTATATTTAAGTATTCCAGGTTAATACACATTACGACATTTGGTACACAGTAGAGAGTAGTCCCATTTCATCAACTTACATCCGATCATCTGTGAACGTTAACTCGACAGACGTGCGGAAAAGGGAAGATTATCCGATCATGTCACACTATGGATACGCAGCAATATCATGTGTGTTTCTGACAAAAGGACCAGCATGCAAACGGACAAAGTGAAAACGTCAATCCGTTCGTTCCTTTTGGGAAGGTCTTCATTTCATTTTGACTTGCGAAGCGTGCGCGCGCATGATGGACCTACGTGTCTTCTGGACAGTCGCAGCCACTTGGTGGAACCAGCCCCTGTTCGACATTCCGCGGAGACAACTGCTGAATCAGTTTGCGCCACCGGGGACTCCGGCGGCCATAACAACCATCACGAAAGCAGCACATGGAGCATGGTGGCTAAAAGGGGCGCTACTTCCAGTCGGCGCGGCAGTCAGACAACTTGCTCGAAACCTACTGCGCGATCCTGCCGCTGCCGCGCACGTACTCGCAAGCCAGCTCCCACATGCCGCTCCAGCCGCTGCCGCGCACGTGCTCGTAAACGAGCTCCCACACGCCGCTCCGGTGCCTTGGCGGGTCGCATGGTTTATCATCTCCAGCGTGCTCACCTTGATCGTCCCACCAGCGGTGAAGGCGCTCCGGAAGATCCACACGTCTCGGCAGAAGCGGCAGACGAATGCAGAGACTACCTGGCAGCACGGCAGCAAGGTTGCAGTAAGAATCCCATCGCAGGCCACACCTTTCACTCCGACCGACATCTCGCCGCAGCAGCACGCAGTCCAAGCCTACTGGACCTCGATGATGCTTGTCCTCGATGCGTGCCTGCTCATCCTCATCATGGGCTACGTGATCTGGAGAGCATGGGGCTGGATGAAGGCTTCCCCCGAGGCGGCGGAGAAGGTGGCATTCGAAGAGGAGGCAGCGGTCAAGAAGGCGAAGCCAACAGCCCCCAGAGCAGCAGCGAAGCAGACGGCGGCAGCAATCGAGATGGCAGTGCTCCATGAGAACGAAGCAGCCGAGAAGAAGGCACCAGTGGGGAAGGCAGGAGCCGAAAACGCGGAGGCGGCGCTTCGTCGTGAGTTGGAAGCCGTGCGTGCCGCGGCGAAGTTGGCGGCGGCTGAGGCGAAGTCGGCGGCCGAGAAGGCGGCAGCCGAGGCCAAGACGGCGGCCGAGAAGGCAGCGGCCGAGGCCAAGGCGGCGGCCATGAAGGCCGCCGACGAGAAGGCCGCGGCCGAGAAGGCGGCGGCCGAGAAGGCCGCAGAGGCAACGGCAACCTCCGAGAGAGCCGCAGCTGAGAAGGCAGACGCCGAGAAGGCCGCAGCAGCGGCGGCGGCGGAGGCGGCGGCGCTTCGTCGTGAGTTGGAAGCGGCGGCGGAGAAGTCGGCGGCGGACAAGGCCGCGGCCGAGAAGGCGGCGGCCAAAAAGGCAGCCGATGAAAAGGCTGCTGCGGAGAAGGCAGCGGCTGAGAAGGCTGCAGAGGCAACGGCAACCACCGAGAGAGCCGCCGCTGAGACAGCAGCAGCCGAGAAGGCCGCAGCAGCGGCGGCGGAGGAGTCAGAGGCGCTTCGTCGTGAGCTGGAAGCCGTGCGTGCCGCCGCCATGTTGGCGGTGGCTGAGGCGAAGTCAGTGGCCGAGAAGACGGCAGCCGAGGCCAAGGCGGCAGCCGAGAAGGCAGTGGCCGAGGCCAAGGCGGCGGCCGAGAAGGCAGCGGCTGAGACCAAGGCGGCGGCCAAGAAGGCCGCCGACGAGAAGGCCGCGGCCGAGAAGGCGGCTGCCGAGAAGGCCGCAGAGGCAACGGCAACCTCCGAGAGAGCCGCAGCTGAGAAGGCAGCCGCCGAGAAGGCCGCAGCAGCGGCGGCGGCGGAGGCGGCGGCGCTTCGTCGTGAGCTGGAAGCCGTGCGTGCCGCCGCCAACGTGGCGGCGGCTGAGGCGAAGTCGGCGGCCGAGAAGGCGGCAGCCGAGGCCAAGACGGCGGCCGAGAAGGCAGCGGCCGAGGCCAAGGCGGCGGCCATGAAGGCCGCCGACGAGAAGGCCGCGGCCGAGAAGGCGGCGGCCGAGAAGGCCATAGAGGCAACGGCAACCTCCGAGAGAGCCGCAGCTGAGATAGCAGCCGCCGAGAAGGCCGCAGCAGCGGCGGCGGCGGAGGCGGCGGCGCTTCGTCGTGAGTTGGAAGCGGCGGCCAAGAAGGCGGCGGCGGAGAGGGAGGCGGCGGATAAAGCAGCGGCCGTGAAGGCGGCGGCCGAGAAGGCAGCAGCCGATGCCAAGGCGGCAGCCGAGAAGGCAGCGGCCGAGGCCAAGGCGGCGGCCAAGATGGCCGCTGACGAGAAGGCCGCGGCCGAGAAGGCAGCGGCCGAGGCCAAGGCGGCGGCTAAGAAGGCCGCCGACGAGAAGGCCGCGGCCGAGAAGGCGGCGGCCGAGAAGGCCGTAGAGGCAACGGCAACCTCCGAGAGAGCCGCAGCTGAGATAGCAGCCGCCGAGAAGGCCGCAGCAGCGGCGGCGGCGGAGGCGGCGGCGCTTCGTCGTGAGTTGGAAGCGGCGGCCAAGAAGGCGGCGGCGGAGAGGGAGGCAGCGGATAAAGCAGCGGCCGTGAAGGCGGCGGCCGAGAAGGCAGCAGCCGAGGCCAAGGTGGCATCCGAGAAGGCAGTGGCCGAGGCCAAGGCGGCGGCCGAGAAGGCAGCGGCCGAGGCCAAGGCGGCGGCCAAGAAGGCCGCCGACGAGAAGGCCGCGGCCGAGAAGGCGGCGGCCGAGAAGGCCGTAGAGGCAACGGCAGCCTCCGAGAGAGCCGCAGCTGAGAAGGCAGCCGCCGAGAGAGCCGCAGCAGCGGCGGCGGCGGAGGCAGCGGCGCTTCGTCGTGAGTTGGAAGCCGTGCGTGCCGCCGACAAGAAGGCAGCCGACGAGAAGGCGGCGGCCGAGAAGGCAGCGGCCGAGAGAGCCGCGGCCGAGAAGGCAGCCGTCGAGAAGGCCGCAGCAGCGGCGGCGGCGGAGGCGGCGGCGCTTCGTCGTGAGTTGGAAGCCGTGCGTGCCGCTGCCAACGTGGCGGCGGCTGAGGCGAAGGCGGTGGCCGAGATGGCGGCAGCCGAGGCCAAGGCGGCAGCCGAGAAGGCGGCGGCCGAGGCCAAGGCGGCGGCCAAGAAGGCCGCCGACGAGAAGGCCGCGGCCGCGAAGGCGGCGGCCGAGATGGCGGCGGCCGAGAAGGTGGCGGCAAAGAATGCATCCGATGAAAAGGCCGCGGCGGAGAAGGCAGCTGCCCAGAAGGCCGCAGAGGCTAAGGCAACCGATAAGGCCTCAGCATTGGCGGTGGCGGAGGCTGCAGCTCTTCGTCGTGAGTTGTTAGCTGAGCGTGGTGCCGCCGTTATTGCGTCGGCCCAGGCGAAGGCAGCGGCCGGGAAGGCGGCAGCCGAGGCCAAGACGGCGGCCGAGAAGGCGGTGGCCGAGGCCTCAGCCGCGGCCAAGAAGGCCGCCGACGAGAAGGCAGCAGCGGCGAAGACGGCAGCCGAGAGAGCCGCAACTGAGAAGGCAGCCGCCGAGAAGGCCGCAGCAGCGGCGGCGGCGGAGGCGGCGGCGCTTCGTCGTGAGTTGGAAGCCGTGCGTGCCGCCGTCAAGAAGGCAGCCGACGAGAAGGCGGCGGCCGAGAAGGCAGCGGCCGAGAGAGCCGCAGCTGAGAAGGCAGCCGCCGAGAAGGCCGCAGCAGCGGCGGCGGAGGAGTCAGCGGCGCTTCGTCGTGAGTTGGAAGCCGTGCGTGCCGCCGCCAAGTTGGCGGCGGTTGAGGCGACGGCAGCGATCGGGAAGGCGGTAGCCGAGGCCAAGGCGGCGGCCGAAAAGGCGGCGGCGGAGGCCAAGGCGGCGGCCAAGAAGGCAGTCGACGAGAAGGCCGCGGCGGAGAAAGCAGCAGCCGAGATAGCGGCTTTCGAGTCGAAGGCAGATGAAAACAGCGTGGATTCACCTGCAACGGAGAAGGCGGCCAGGACTCGTAGTAGCGTCGAGCCCATGGCCTCGCTGACAAGGCTCATGAACGTGGATGAGGATGAAGAGGTTGTGTTCGATCTCTGGGACGATCCTCTGCCTGCATTGCATAGACCAAGGAAGACTGCTTCATTCACCAAGAGATCAGCAGCTGAGAAGGCGACGGCCGAGGAGGCGTTGGTGGCATCGATGAAGGCTGCGGTGGCATTGAAGAAGGCGAAGGAAAAGAGCGAGACGGAACCTGCCACCTCTGGGCCTCCTCCTCCACCTCGTCAGAAGGCTACAGCCAGCCCTGCTGCCAAAGGGCCTATAGAGGCTTCACCAAAGCAGTCGGCTCTGCAGTGGCTGCAGGGCCAGCAGACGCGTTCCGACGTCGATGATGATGCTGCGCCAGCTTCGTCCTCCTCTCCCGACATCGGGAAGGAGATTGGTAAGGCGGTATCGTTTGTGTTTGTCGAGTCACCGAAGGCGCTCTTGGAATCGAGCGCTGAGCTCATCGACGGGTTGACCATCCCCGAGGCGGACTAGACGCTGAAGTGATCGGATGTAAAGACTGCGTGTACACGTAGAGTATGCAGTATCCTATCGTGTACTCTCAGGTCCCACGGATACAATCCATCAAGGCGCGATTCACAGCATACACTCACTGTACACCGCACGTCCGAGCTAGATTCGATACCTCTGCTAGTCCCGTAGCTACACGTACCGTACCTTATTCTGCTAGTCGCTCCCGTAGCTACCGTACGGTACCACCTTATTTTACTTTTAGTTTTATCATCGACGCGTCGTGTTCGTGGGGGCATCTAGTTGCTCCAGTTGACAACGACCTGTTTGAATTCGGAGAAGTCGATCGACTTCTCAAGCGTGGCGTCCTCGTCCTTGAGGTCGGCGATGAAGATCATCTCTTCCGCCTCGACCTCGGAGATCTTGAGCGTGTGCACCAGGTCGCTCGCGTACACGGCGTGCGCGTGCCGGCGCTTGTGCTTCGGGTCGGCCTTGAGTTCCTTAAGCCGTTCGAGGCTGCGCAGCTTGGTGAACGCCTGCTCGAGCTTCATCACCTCGACCACGTTGCGCTTGATCATGCCGAGCGCCGTGACGAGCTCGTCGTACTGCAGGTAACCACTGCCGTCGCTGTCGACCTCGTCGAAGATTTCGGTGAATGTGTACTCGTCGAGCTCGCACCCGAGCTCACGCAGCATCGCCTCGGCGTCGCTTTTGTGAACGCGCGGCTCGGCAAATTCGGGCCCACCTGCCGCCAATGCTGCGCCGAAGGCGCCACGTGTGCCGCCCAAGGCGGCACCCACGGCGGAGCGCTTTCCCGAGCGTGACTCAAACATGCCAAACAAGGGGTGAGACGCCGTCTGGTGCTGCCGATCTGGCAACTCCTCGGGGGGTGCCTCGGATGATGTGGCGGTGGACGAGCGCGCCGCGGGCGAGGCGAATAGTGTCTTTGCGAGCGTCTTCGTCTGGCCGTGCGGCGTGGTGGCGTCCTCGGCGGTGTGACTCCGCGTCTGCCCTCGTGTGCGCGCGTCGGAAGGGTTGAGCGCATAGCGCTGAAAGAGCTTCTCGACGTACGGCATCTTCTTAGCGGGCAGATCGGAGACGATGGAGCGCCGGATGAACTCGAGAAAGTCCTCAAGAGAGAGCTCGGCGTCCTCAGCCGCATGTGTGATGCCCTCCTCGTTCATCATCGCCACGAGCTCGGCGAGCGGCACCGCATGCCCGAGGGACTCCATGTACCGAGAGAGTTCAGTGATCTTGAGCCGCCCTCGCTCCTCATCGTCACCGCCCGCGCTGCTCGAGTGGTCGTTGAGCCGGAAGATGAGCTGATAGTGCTCGCGCTGCTTGCGCGTGAGTGGCGCCTTGTACTCGTGCTCATCGAGGAATTGCTTGTCGAAGAGGGCCGCATGGCGTGCAGAGCGCTGCCCATGATGGCGCCCGTCCAACTTGAGCCGCTCGCGCGCTCCCTCCTCCGTCAGGCTGTGCGACGATCCGGACGAGGCGTCCGATAGCCGGGTCCGTGTAGCAGCAGTCAGGCTCCTATGGAGGCCACTCCCAACCCTGCCAAGGGTGCCAACGACGCCATCGATGGCCTGACCTTCGTTGCTTGGCCTTCGTCGACGGCCACACGATTGGGCGTCGTCGACGGCCTGACCTTCGTTGCTGGAGGGCGCCACGAGGCCAAGACCAGAGAGGCCACGTGTGACGGCGCGCGTGAGGCGGTTCGTCATCTCCCTCACAGGCGCTGGGAGGGCTTCGGTCTCTTGCGCGGCGTCGATAGCGGCTTGGATCACCTCCAGAAACGACTTGAAATTGGTGTCCTTGGCTTTACGGGTGGCATGGGCGGCCTTGCGCTGCGCCTGCCGCTCGTTTGTCGAAGCCACGCTCGGCTGGTGCCCATGGGTGCTTGCCACTTCCGGCGAGAAATGCCGTTGTGCCTTATGCGTGCGCACCCGCGCCCAGGAACTCAACGGCTGCGCGCACTCGGCAGTCGACTGGCACATGGACTGGTGCCCGATCTTCCTGCTCGCCTCGGCCCCAGCAACCATGGGCAGTGAGGCAGCCACGCGCGACCCACCACCACTCTCACCCAGGTTCCCAAAATGGGCTCCAAAATGGGCTCGGCCGCCTTTACCCTCCTCCGCATGCTCAAGGGGTTCGGGGCTGCTCGGCGGCTGACCAGTGGCTGACCCGCTCGCAGATGTGCTGAAGACTCCGTCGCACAGTGAGCTGAGAAAGCTGAGCACAGGGCTATGCTGCAGCTGTGGACTGGGCGCCGTCATGAGCGCCGTCATGGGCGCCGAAGGAGTGGCTGCCACGCAAGGACTAGACTGGCGGGAGGAGCCGGGCGAGCCGCCGCCGCCCTCGTCGAGTTCCATATGGCTGCTCGAGGTGCTTGTATCTGTGGAGCCGGGTGTGGATCCGTTCACACCTCTTGAGCCGGGTGAGTAGCCGTCCGGGCTGGAGGCGTCGTGCTGAGCGTCGTGCTCGGCGGCGCGGCGCTGCTTCCACGGCGGCGTGCGCTTCCGCCTCAAGGGCGCGGGCAGCGCGGGCGCGTTCATCGGCGCATTGTGCTTCGCGTGCCGAAAGTGCGGCTGGCGCATCTCAGCCTGACGAAACACGGCGAGCACGAGATTGTAAGCGAGGTGCGGCTCGGCCCATTGCATCGCCTGCCGCTGGCTGTGCGACAGGCAGAGGATGACGGAGTCCTCCTCGGCCGTGGCCGTGTACAGCGTGCCGCCCGTGCCCTCGCTCCTGAGCAGCACGCTCTCGTTAAAGAAGGCGCCCGGGTAGACGGTGGTGCGCGCCGGTGGGTTTTCTGACGCGGTGATCACCTTTCCCTGGTACAGGAGGTACAGGCCATCGTCGTAGTCGCCTTCGAGGAACACGGCCGTCTTGCGCGGCACCACGCACTTGTCCGCCCAGCGTAGCAGCTGGTTGGGCCCGATGCCACCATCCGAGACGGCCGTGGTCGCCGTCACCGAGTCATGCAGCATCGTCCGGATCCAAATCTTGCGCGCGTCCGGATGCACCAGCCAGCGCTGCGCCAGGTTGTGCACGTGCTGCAGGAGCAAGTCCTCTACCACCTTGACCGCGGTGTCCAAGTCCTGGTGCACGACCGCGCCCACGCCCGCAGCCATGGTCTGGAACATGTGCGCACCGTCGTGGCGCGAGCCGCGCAAGGCGCCGTCGTGGTTACGGAGGGAGTGGTCCTTGAGGGAGTGGTCAAGGACGCCGTGCACCTCGAAGCGCTTTTTGATCTTGTCGTTCAGACCGCACCACACGATGGTGATGTGGTGGGAGGTTGCGAGCCGTTTCACCTTCTTGAAGACGTTCAGAGCTGTCTCATCCGTCTCATTCACCGCGCACATGTCGAAGATGATGAACTTGGTCCTTTCATAACGTGGCAGCCGCTGTAGGTCGACCACGTGCGATTTGAACTTGTTGTACAGCAAGGCGCTCGTGCCGAAGAACATGTATCCCGAGCATGGGAAGATGTGGTACCAGCAGCCGAGTACGCCGAGCTTCATCTCCTGCGCCGCCGAGCGGATGGCCGTGGACGAGTAGTCGTAGCCGGGCACCGAGTCCGCGAGCTTGGACGTCTGGGCGAATTTGAACGCGAACCCAAAGGCTGAGAGCACGATGCCCACGACGAAGGCGATGAGCAGGCCGTACTGGGGCAGCAGCTCACCCGCGATCACGTTGATGATGAAGACGGCCCAGATGGAGCAAAAGGAGAAGCGGTCATACAGGTTCCGAGCGTCCCATAGGTTCTCGATGAGGAAGCCAGAGCCCGAGTAGATGAGCAACCCCGCGAGCAAGAAGCGCGGCAAAAAGTCGATGACTGGGACGCCACTGAAGAAGAGTGTGCCGCCAAAGGCAGCGGTTACGAGCGAGGGGATGGCCGAGTCGGTCCGGGAGGCAAAGCTGTAGTTGAGCACGGTGAACTTGGTCTGAGCGTACGCGGGCGAGGCTGTGAGCAGACCGTTGAGGATGGAGGCCGCGCCGCCCACGATCATCTCGCGATTGTAGTCGAGTTCAATCTTGAGCGCCGTCTCGGTGTACGCAAGCATGAGCATGTGGTCTAGGCACACTATCAGGATCATGATAGCCCAGGAGGGTACGCCGGCTGCGAGCGCGGCCCAGTCGATCTTGTCGTTGGCGAGGCCGCTGTAGAAGACCACCCACTGATCGTAAAAGGCGTAGCCCTCGGGCCACTCGGAGTTGCTCTGTGGGTTGAGCCAACCGAGCTCTCGCATCGATGACATCGTGTGGCCCGAGGCGAAGATGATGATGTAGAAGAGGGCGGTTGGTGCGCCGATGAGCACCGGGAATGTGATCGAGGGCGACGAGATGTGCCAGCGCTTGCAAAAGTAGAGGAGCAGCCCGATTGGGATCCCGGGGAGGAGGAGCCGCCAGGATGAATCCCACGAGCCAAAAAGATCCACGAGGTAAGCGCCGTCCGCCTTGAAGAGCTTGAGTGGATTCCCACTGGCCACCTTGAGGCTCGCTTTGATGACCTTCCAGCCGACGCAGCTCAGGAAGCCCGCCGTCACGTTCGCGGGCACGAAACCGACCACTCCAGTGAGCCGGCACACACCGATGAGGACGAATGAGAGGCCGACGAGAAGCGAGGCGATCATGCAGCCGGCGAGGACTGTTGGCACGAGGACGTCGGCCACGTCCGACGGGCACTCTCGCCCCGAGCCTTGACTCCCGCCAAGCCGCCGACCCGACGAGCTCGAGCTCGAGCCCGAGCCCGAGGAGCTCGAGGCCGAGGCCTCCACCGAGCCGCTCGGACACACGGCGTTGGCGATCGCCCAGGTAGCCTCCGCGATGAAGACGACCGCGTTGAGGTCGGGGCCAGCGATGGAGGCCTTGCAGCCGCTCCTCCATGCGAACATGAGCGAGCCGCTCATCATCGAGAAAGTGTGCATGCCAACGCCGAGCGGCACGATGGCCTCGAGGGCCGCCGGCAAATCAGGCTGCTGAAAAATCATCGACGCATAGACACAGCAGAAGACAAAGAGGAGCAGACCACACACGAGGCCTGCGAAGACGTGCCGCAAATCGCAGTGGACGAATCGCAAGCTGCCAAACGTTGGGATCCGATGCTTCTTATGCGTGGGCAAGGCGGACAATGAACCAGAACTCTGCTGCCTGTCGTGAGCTCTGAAGAGCTCGGAGGACGGCTGTGCACTGCGCCGCTCGCGGAGCGAGCGCATGAAATGCCGCGGCGATTGTGAAAGCAGACGAGCACAAGTTTGTTGCCCCCCCCCCCCCCCCCCCCCCCCCCCCCCCCCCCAACATCTCTCTTTTCCCATTCTAGGGACACCGACACTTCACACTTATAATCTGGTTCACACTTTGGCTCCCTTTCTTCGCCGCTGGTGCGCGCGCTGCTCCATTTAGGACGATTACCTCGCTCGTCTCGGCCGAGCTGGTCGCAGCCGAGCACGAGAAGCTGCTTGTGCTCCAGGAACGGCTCGGTCGATCGCCCCCAGAGGAGCAACGCCACATGCAGCCCTCGACGCCCGCATCCCAAGCCTTTGCTGATGCATTTCTCTCTGAGGCGTGGGGTCCAGACTCGCTGCCACCATCGGTGGGCGCGAGCGCCGCTGCCACCTCGAGCAAGCTCCCCAAAGCCCCGATCGCCAGAGCGCCCGCCGTCGTGCGCGATGCCGTCGAGGTCTTTGCCCCGCCGCCGCCGCGGCCTCCGGCTGACCCGGAAGCCGAAAAGGCTGCCTCGCGTTGGCAATCGGTGCACATACTCGAGCCGACTGAGCTGCACGCACTGCTGCTCGAGCACGACGGCGACCCGCCGTCGGAGCACCTGGCAGCCGTGTGCCAGCGCATCGAGGCCATCACCGGCCTGAAGGCGCCTTCCCAGCTCGCGCAGCGGCGGGTGCATATTTCCGATTGGGTCATCAGCGTCTCGTTGGCGAGCCGCCCGAGCCGCGCGCCCTCTCGGGCGCCCTCGGTGCCCGGCACGCCGCCACTGCCCTCCTCCTCCGGCCCTGCGCTGCCGCCGTGCTCGACGCCGCCCTCGGCGAGCGCTGTGGCGAGCGTGCCATCGACTCCGCGTGCAGGCCCGCTCGCCACAGCGCTCGCGGGTGGTGCGCTGGCGAGCGCTGCAGCGAGCGCCCTGGCGTCGCCGCCGCCCACGGGCCACGCCGACGACATCTCCGACGACGAGCTCGCGCTCGCGATGCGTGTCGGAGCGATGAGAGATGGGAACGGGCGGTTACATGTGCCAGCGGAGGCGCTGCCTTCGGTCCTGTCTGAAGTGCTGCTGCGCACAGGGCGGCTCAAATCACCGCCTTCTCTCTCGGTGCGCCGTCGGCTCATCGAGGACTGGTACGTGAGCGTGACCGAACGGCTCGAGCGCCAGCGCGCGCGCCAGCCGCACGCCGCCGCCGCTGCCGCCGCTGCTGTGCCCAGGGACGAGTACCGATGTCAGGGCCTGGGCGCCGTGGTGAGCACCGGCATGCAGGCAGGTCATCAGTGGCAATCAAGGGACGAGTACCGATGTCAGGACCTGGGCTTGGGTGGCGCGTACCCGCCGTCGCCGCCGCCGCCGCCGCCGCCGCCGCCCGCGCCGCCGCCGCCGCCGCCCGCCGCCGCCAGCTTCGGAGCGGCCGGCTTCCGCGGCATGGACCTCGAACGACTCTTTGCGCATCTGAGCGCACTTGAGGTGGAGCGCCCGCAGCCACAGGAACTGATAGAGTTGGGTGCGCTCGCGCGTCGCGTGGTGCTGAGCGGCGCCGAGTTGGCCGATGCAGTGCGCCGGCTGAGCGATGCGACTGGCGCGATGCCGGCCGGCTCGAGTATCGAGCAGCTGACGGACTTTGTGAGCGACTGGTACCGGTGGCACGTGCACCTGCAGCGAGGGGGGTACGCCCCTGTGGTGCCCGTGCGGCATACGCATCAGTCTACGCATCAGTCGGCGCTGTCCTCGGCGCTGTCCTCGGTGCCGCAGCTGCAGCTGCCGCCACCCTCGCTGCCGCACTCGCTGCCACTGCTGCCGCCTGCCTACCACGAGAGGTCGCTCGACGCGCTGCCGAGCCCGCGCCCCAGCACGGTGCCGCCGTCGGGCGCCGAGGTGGGCACTAGCTTTCGTCAGGGTGATCTGAGCGCGCGCAGTCACAGGAGTCCGGCTGGGCTTACGGCTGGGCTGCAGCACGTCTTCGAGGAGCAGTTGACTGAAGAGCAGATCATCACGGAGCTCCACGCCTCGCTGCCGCCCGCCGACGCGGCTGCGTTTGAGCGTGCCGCGCTCACGAGCGCACCGTTCGAGCCCGATCTGCAGCTGCCCACGGCGCGGCTGGCGGCGCTCGCAAAGCACATCGAGGCCATCTCGGGACGCAAGGTGCCCCAGCTGCAGAAGCTGAAGCGCGACTATGTGGTTTCGTGGTTTCGTCAGACGGCCGCGCGCCGCCTGCACATGGCCACGCTGCACTCGCCTCGTGCGCCCGTGCCGAGCGCCGTGCCGAGCGCGGCGCCTGGCGGCAGCACCTCGCCTCGGCTCGAGTACCCACCCCCTCCCAACAAGTCTCTCCTCTTCGCCTCGCGTGCGTACGCCGACTACCCGCCGCCGACGTCCCCCGCAACGGCCGGCACGCCGCGCGGCGTCGGCGAGTCGTCCGTTCCTTTGGGCGAGTCGTCCGCCTTCGCCCTGCCACCCCTCTCCGGCGCGCAGTGCGCGCAGCTGCGCCGGCTCCTCGGCCACTATGGTGCGCCTGACCCGGGCACCGACGGCGGCCCCGAGTTGCGTGTACCAGTCGAGATGCTGCAGGTCGTGTGCTCGCAGGTCGAGACGGTGACGGGGGAGAAGCCGCCGCGCCTGCCTCGTGCGCGCCGCGAGTGGCTCGCGGCGCTTGCGGCCGCGGCGTTGCAAGGCTGAGGGGCGTGCGGCACTCTCGCGCGATGACGAGCGCATGGGAGGCTCGGTAAGTTCCAAGTTACTGTCGTGCCTCGGCGTTCACATCATGCACCAGCCGACGCGAGCGCAGCGCCGATCACCCGGCGTCAGCGTCACTGGAGCTCGTGCACAGTGTGCCACTCCCAGACTGTGGCGTGTGTGCGTGCCCGGCACATCGTTGATGCGTGTGTCGCGCTTAGCGTAATCATGGTGTCCGCTCGTTTTGTTCTATTGAAGATTGACAACTCTTCCGGAAAAGTGATCAAGGCCTCATGCCCAGGAGATGAACGACGCTCTCAGAGCGGAGTGTGTCATCAACATCATCAAGAACGCCCTGATCCCAGCTCAAGCTCAACGCCGTCGTGCAGCAGCGCCCACAGCCATTCCGCGGCGCTCGGGGGCGCGTCATCGGGGGTGTCTGCCAGCAGGCTTGCCGGTGGTGGCCGTCGATTCTTCTTCTTCCTCATCTCGGCCGTTGCGCCCGCCTCCGGCGCCGCATCCGCCACCTTCAACGCCACCGCCGTACCCTCGGCAGCGCAGTCCATCGCCGTACCGGCACCCTCCGCGAGCGCCGTACCGGTACCCTCCGCGAGCGCTACGGCGGGCGCCTTGGCCGCCGGCGCAGCAGTGGCCGCCACCCGTGGCTGCTCTTGCGACTCGCGCCAGCGCCGGATGGCGGGCACATTGGGTGGCGGCAGCGGCGGCTCGATCGCAGCCTTGGGCGTCAGCACGAAGCTACCGGTGTGGAAATGCCACGGCGCTAGCGGTGGGGCGGACGCGTCCGCCGCCGCCGCCGCCGCCGCCGCCGCCGCTTCCCCCGCTGGCGCCGCTCCGGGCGGCGCGGTCGGAGCGTTGCTGAGGCCGTGGGCTTTGGCGCAGCGCGCGGCGTCGGCCGCGTCGACGAGCCACAGACGTGCGGTCAGCGTGGCCGCCGCAAAGGCTTCGTTGGGCTTATAGGCCGCGTTGAGATGGCGCATCGTCAGGGCACGCAGGCATGGAAGCAGCCGCACGAGGCACGCGACCTCGAGCACGCGCATCGATCGCAGCGTACGCCCGAGATCTTCGGGCGCTTCGCGACCATACGCGCCCATAGCTGCGAGCGCGCGTCGTATGGCCGCGTGGGCGAGCGTGGGTGCGGGCGCACACTCGAGCTGCGTGGCCACGGTGTCGGGCTCTTCGGCGTGCAGCAGGATGAAATACGCGAGCAGCTCCGCATGCAGCGGCGCCGGCACGCGGCCGGTGGCGGCTTCGGACGATTCCAAGAACGTGATGAGCGCGTTGCACAATAGCGAGCGATTTTGGACGGCAGAGAAGCCAGCTGCCGCCGCGTGCGCAAGGGTACAAAAGTGAACCTCGGCGAGCAGGTGGAAGCGCACTATGCGCGCGAGGAGCGGCGCGCAGTGCAGCCGCTGCACCGTCATGTCCTGCTGCACCGCGCGCAGCCGATCGCTCACGAAGAGATAACGGCTGAGCGCCGGCATGTCCGTCCGGGAAGCCCACGTCTTGAGAAGGAAGTCTACCGTTCTCTCGAGCACAGGCAGTGGGCGGAGCGAGGTGGCGGCAGGCGGCGGCGCGCCCGCCGCGGGGCGCTGGTACTTTTTGACCGTCTTGGCCAGGTCGGCTTGCGGCCGTCGAAGACTCTCCGTGCCCGCGAGGACCTCAAGTGGAGAGAGCTCGAGGCACATCTCCCGATCTCGCGCCTCGAGCTCGCTGCACATCTCCATGAGCGTCCCGAAGACTGCGCATGCGTCCGAGGCCTCGCGCGGCTGTGTGGTCGCGGGCGGTGGCGCTGGTGGCGCTGGCGGCAGAGCCTTTGGCGTTGGCGTGGGAGACGGCACTGGCGGCGGCGCGGGCGAAGGCGCGGGTGGTGGTGCGGATGTCCGAGAGGGTTGGAGCGGCGCTGATGCTGGCACTGGTAGCGCCGGGGCAAGGGGAGCTGCTTGAATGGTCGCGGTCGGTGGCGTCGGTGCGATGGCTGGCGGCGCTGATGAGCCCGCGCACTTGGCTCCCCACTCGGTGAGGAGAGCCGCTTCGTCGGCCTTGCCACTCGCGACGGCGTCGGTGAGCGCGTCTGCCTTCGACTCACTCAACAATCTGAGGCTCACGGCACGATCGAGCAGCGTGGCGAGAGCGTCTTCATCCGTGTCCGCCGTTGCCACGGCCGCAACTTTCGCACGGAGACCAATGTCCCTTCCGAACTCATCTTGTGCACCATGGCTGCCTTCGATGAGCGCCGCTAGCTCCGAGAACCCTTTGGCCTCTGCCAGCTGCGCCGGTGTCTTCCCCTGCGCATTCAAGGGTGCTTTCTCAGCGCCCTCGGACAGCAGCATCAGTACGCATGCGGTATGCCCCTTGCTCGCAGCAGCGTGCAGCAGCGACCAGGTGCGGAACATGCCATCTGGGCGGACCAATGATGCCTCGACGGCACCCGACCGCACCATCGATGCAAGGTCGGCAGTTGATCCTACAAGTGCGAGCGTGAAGGCCCTGGCGATGACATCGGCAGACGTCGGCACGGGCGCAGGCGCGCGGCCGCCGCCCTTGCCGCTCGAACCTTTCAGCATTTGCGTGCGCCGAAAGAGAAGCCACGATGCGCAGCCTTTTGCTGGCGTCCACGCGCGAAAGTGGTGTGAAAGTGCTGCAGCCGCTGTGAAACACAAAGGCGACAGACTGAAACTCAGCAATTGAAACTCAGTTTGCCAAACTCGGCGTGCGCTTTCTCGCAGGACGGTCCTCAGCAGCACGTACACAAATAAGTTCTGCGGCTGTGGGGGGGGGTGCCACTTTTCGCTCGCCCCCTTCCGCAACATGCACTCGGCATGCACTGTAGCGCACACGTGCGCAATCATGCTGTCTCATGGTTATCTCATGGTAGGATGGCGTGCGCTATCAAGGGCCTCAAGTTATGTTGCCTTCTGAGCTCTTCTTCCCCCTTCAACATGCACTGTAGCCGACCCACGCTGCAGCGCGAGCCCCACTCCACGTGTCCACCCTACAAGTTGGCCTGGCCATCCCCGCCCATCCGTTTGGGGTCCGGGCCAAGCCAGAACCACTCCTCATGCCCGATGGGACGCTCGGGATCTCCGAGCGTGGCCAACGCGTCCTTGGGCGTCCAGCGCTCGCTCTCCAACGGCGGCCACTTCTTCTTGTCTTTCATCTTGGCCTCAAGGGCCGAGGGCGTCACCGCGAAGTTCCAGCCATCCCATGTAATCTTCATGACTGTGTGCTGCGGGATGTCGACCGACGGGCACTTGTCGCGCGGTCGCGAGCGGTCGCGCATCAAGTACGCGCGTAGCACGCGCAGCGTCGCCTGGTGCGAGATGATGAGGAGTGGCTCTTCGTAGGAATGCAATTCGTGGACGAGAGGCTCGAGGCGGGTAATCAAGTCAAGGTAGCTCTCGCCGTGTGGGTAACGCGTTGCGAGCTTATCCACCTCGCGGTCAGCGCCAAAGCGCGCGTCGATCACCTTGATCTCGTCCTCGGTCATCCCGTCGTACGTGCCGGCGTAGATCTCATCCAGATTGCGGTAGACGCGATGGCGCATCTGCTTCCACACGAGATGGTCCTCCATGACATGCGTGTGGGCCTCGAGCTCGGTGCCGACCAGGTCCGGGTGCGGGATGTACGCGGCCGTGAGCTCCGTCCTCTGGAGCGACGACGTCCACAGGCGTGCGGCCACCTTCTTACCGGTGCGCGGGTTCTCTTGAATGCATTTCTCGGCAAACTCGCCCAACCGGCGCGCATACACCTCTCCGGCCGGGCTGAGGGGCGGGTCGCCTCCGAGCTTCTTGTCCACATTGTACGTCGACTCGCCGTGGCGCGAGAGGTAGATTGTGTGCTTCCACGGCCGGAGCACCGAGAGGAACTGTGCGACGCGCATGCGCAGGTAGCCGTGCATCGAGTGGGTCTCCATGTCCTGAAAGTTCTTGTAGCGCAGGAAGGAGAGGTGCGACTCTGACGACGCGGAGCGGCCGAGGGGAGTGTACGAGCACTCAAACCACGTGCGCAACGAATCCATCCGCTGGCGCTCCGCGGGCTTCGCGGCGGCGTGGTGCTGCGAGAGAAGCACCGGATCCGTCACATCGATCTCGATGAACATGAGCTTCGCATCAGGGCACGACTCGAGAAGCTGCTTGCGGATCCAATCGCGGTCGAGCGCGTTGGTGCTCGAGAACGTGCTGTTCCAGAGCTCCTTGGCTTTCTGGTCGTCGAGCGCGGCCAAGAATCGCATGGGAGGCGGCAACACGATGGCCACCCGCCCAGAGTCCGTGTTGGCCGCCCGTCGGACAAAAAAGCTATCCTCTTCCCCCGAGGGCTTTCGCTCCTTTGGCTTGCCGGGGGTTCCGGGAGTTGCTTGCCACGCCTTCTTCCCGCCCGTCTGCAACAGGAAGCTCTGCAGGTCCTCAAGCAACGCGAGCGCGTTCCCCTCTCGGCTCCCGTCAGGGTTGAAGTACTCGTTCACCATGAAGTACTCGACGCGTGCGCCGTGGAAGAACTCCAGATACCAGCCAAGCTCCTTGGCTACAAAGTCCTTGCCATTGTTAGGCAGGCCGTTGAGGCAGATCACGTGCCGCTGTCCGAGAACACCAAAAAACTGCTTTTGGGGCGCTGGGACGGTGGTCGGCATGTCGTTCGATGGAACATGATGCCGGACCGTTGCAGCCTGAATCTTGGGCATGAGCTCGCTCACATCGTCAGAGCAGAGTCGCGGTATGCCTCTCGGTTTTTCTGAGGATTCTGGAGGCGCCTCAGTGTTGACGGACGCGTGGCCGGCCGATTCCAAGACAGACGCGTGGCCGGCCGATCCCGAGGATGCAGTGCTTACTCCTGGTGGTGGGCGTGGCGCCGGCGTCCGCAGTGGTGCGGGAGGTGGTGAGGGCGGTACAGATGTGGGCGCGCTCGACTCGTTTCCCATTCTAATCGTGCGCCCGCAAAGCACAGCTGGGTGGGAAGCAGCGCAGTACAGCCACAGCCCCCTGGCCCGCCTCGTCCGCCTGGATGCCGGAGCTGTGGTCGCGCCGGGACCTGGGCACTGGAGTTGCGGTGTGGTCGGTCGCGAAGGATCTCGTTGCGGACAAGAATCTTTTTGAGGTTTAACCTCCCACGTTGACGAACCAATGCACGAGCGGTTCCCTCCAAGATCTTTCGGGAAAGGAGGTCTACCGACGCTTATCCGCGTATGAGCGCATCTGAATGACACTGTTTGTGACATTTTGCTTTTGTGTGACGACATGAAGTCATGAACGTGTATTTGGGAGTGTGTTGATATGAGTCAAGTCGCTTCTTGAACATCAGACATCCTATTCCTTCTCTCAGTCTCAGATGAGAGACTTTGACTTGACTTGACTTGACTTGTCTCCCTCTGGGACTTTCGGCGTCGGGCCCGACTGGATGCCCTTGGTCTGGCTGCTCTGCGTGACGTGCGCGAGCGCATTTAGCACCTTACCCAGTGGCCACCGCTGGTACGTCAAGACCGAGACATTCTCAAAGCCCTTCCCACTGGTCAAAGCTCACCTAGCCGCGCACAAGGAGTGGGTCGCTGGGCTGCGCGCCCAGGGCGTGATCATCACATCGGGCTACCGCGTCGACGCTAATGACCGACCAGGCGGTGGCGGCATGATGTTCTTCTCGGCGAGGAACTGGCTCGAGGCGGAGGAGCTCGTCCAGCGCGACCCTCTGATCGTGAACGATTGCGTAAACTTCCAGCTGAACCGTTGGATTCCCGAGGTGGGCGATATAGCGCTTGGCGACGGAGGCACTTGGTACGACAAATAAAAAATCTAAAAAATCTAAAGAAACTACCGAGAGCGAGACACACAGGTCGACGCACGCGCGCGCTCTGTTGAGTAGACCTCAATCTCCGATCGCACGCAGTCTTCGCTGTATCTCGCGCTCAGCGGCCATCAACACAGCTCGCTCGCGGCTGTGCATCGTGAGTGCAAGCCTCGCACGTTGCCTAAACTGAGCTGGCGCTGCCTCCGCCGCCTGCACCGCTGCGGCCGCGGACATGCCGTCCGCTTGCCGTTGCAACTGCCCATCGATCGCGGCCGCAAGCACGAGCAGAGCCGTCTCTGAGGCCGCACCGCCCTGCGTCAGCTGCGGAATCGTCACGCCGCCGCCCGGGTCGACAGTCAGGCGCAACATGCTGCCGCGCAGCCCGCATGCCGCGAGCGCCGCCCGGTGCTCCTGCCACGCTTGGCGCTCCACCTCAGGAATGGCGCCGAGCTCGGCGGAGGGAGGCACGAGAGATAGCAACACCTCCTCTCCGACGCGAGGAGCGTCCACGTCTGCCGCCGCCGCCGCTTCGCTGCCGACTACGAATCCATACAGGCGCAGCAGCCGATGCGACGCATCAGTCCCATAGTCGATGGTGATCTCCTCATCCTCCACGAGTCCCCGTCGTGCCACCAGAAGGAAGCTCGAGCTCGCCTCGTCGAAAGCCACGTCAGCGCTCGCGGCGGCGCCGCCGTGGTTGAGCAGGTCCATGCCAGGCACCAGCGCCAGTGGCTTGCCGGCACCCGAATGCGCGCGCGAAAGCAGGAGCGACTGTGCCCACTTGAATGCACCGCGCTCGGGAGCGTTGGTGATCGCACTCGAGAGCGTTTCATAAAACGCGTCCGAGAGCGCCGTCTGCTGCTGGCTTGCACCCTCGGCAGAGGAACCCTGAAGCAGGGCTGTGCGAAGCGGCGCCGGCCAAAGGAGCGGCACGTCTGGTGGCGGGAGCTGCGACAGGTACGGCGCGTGTTTGGGTGAGGTGGCCGCCTGCTGCGCGATCGTGCTCGCAAGGAGCACTGCGTCGGCAAGCTGCGACCCGCTCCCGCCAACCGAGGTGGCCTGCGCCTCAATCGAGGCGATGACGCTGCTCGGCAATGTCTCTCGTGCCACTGCCGCTGAGAAGGGGAACCACACTGCACGAGGCAATTTGAGTAGCACGTCACCATGCGCCGCAGCAGACGTAGATTTCAATCCTGTGCCGGCGATACGTGCATCGCACAGAGCGATGCGGCCGAGGTCTATACAGTGGCGCTGCATCAGCCACGCCATAATTTGAGTGGCCTCGACCCTCGACAGGCGCGACATGTCCCCCACACCACCACGAGACGCGAATCGATTTCGCCCGATGCAGCGCTTCACATAAACAAGTCCAACAATGATCCACACGTTCGCGTGCGTCGATTCAACTGACCTTTTCGCACACATGCAAGCATTCTTGTGCTGTACGATCCCCTAAAGTTGTGCTGCTGGCGTGGTGGCGTAGGCGTGGCCACACTCGCGCTGGTCCGGAACAAGATGAAGACAATGGTCGGAGACCGCTATTTCAACCGCGTTGCCGCTCGAGCCATGCCTTGTACCACGGGGGCAGCCCGCGCTCCGTGCCCGAGGGCCATACAGCAGGCTGAACGCCACACTCGCCGGCGGTGCCGGTGCACAAGTACGGCTCGGCATGCGGCTCGTTCCCTCTCGCGGGCGCAGGCGCGGGCGCGGCGTCACTGATGATGAGCCCAATCGAGCCGGGCGCGCTCTCGAGCGTTCGGCAGCCCGTGCAGTTGCCCGCCGAGTTGAGCACAAACTGGCGCGTCGCCACGCCATCAGTCGCTGTCCAGCCGCGGCGCAGAAGAGCGCACATGCCCGCGAGCACGCGCGTCGAGTAAGGGGGGCCGTGCACGCCCTTGTTCTTTTCCTCGGGCTGGCCGTCACTGAGCACGCCGAGCAGCTGGCGCTGTGCCGCGTCGTCGCCGTCGCGTGCGAGAAGTGAGCCGAAGCTTGCCGCCGACGATGCGGACGAGGAAAGCATCGCCGCCAGCCACGGGCCCAGATCGATCTGGCTGGCGAGGCCCTTTGAGTGAAGGAGCATCGGCGCCCCTCGGAGCGGAGGAAGCTTGAGCTGCGCGCCCGCCGCGACGCTGCCCACGCGCACGTGCAGCTCCGCGGGCAGCTCGCCCACCGACAGGGCGCCACGCGTGCGCGGGCGTCGGATGCCCAGCCGGCGGCGGCCGCTCGGATGGTCGGCGTCGTCGGTTCGGGACGGAAGCACCTTGAGTAGGTGCAGCTGGTCGCCAAAGTCGTCGAGCGAGGTGAACTCGCGCTGCCACGCCATCGCCCAGCCGCGCACCGACTCGCGGCGCACGGCCAGCACACCCGAGTTGGTCCATCCCTGCGTCGTGCGCGGAAGGAGCAGTGCCACGTCGTAGCTGGCCATCACACGCGTGCCGAGAGCGAGCAGCGGCACGGCGTCGCACACGAACGTGTCCGTGTCGAGGAATATTGTGGTCGCGTACGGCGCACGTGCGACGGCGATCGACTTGGCCATGTACCCGAACAGCAGCTTGCAAGGCCGTTTGAAGAGGCTCAAGTAGCGTTCGCACAGTGAAGCAAAGGGCGCCAAGTCGAGTGGTGTGCGGAGCGGCAAGGAGAGCTGCACGTACGGTCGCTTGCGCGCTGGTTGATCTGTTATGACGCACTGCGGTATGGTGGCTCCGCGTGCCGACGCCGCCGCCGTTAGCTGCCTCGCGGCCGCCTCCAGCAGCGCCTCGCCTCGATATCGGACCTCGTGCGAGCCAGCGAAGGCCACGTAGCAGACACCAAACGGGCCGTACAGCCGCTCCGGCGGTACGCTGCCGTTGACGAAAATCTCGTGCAGAGTCGTCATGCTGGGGATCAGCTCCATGTTGTTGCGGCCTGCGCGGGCTTTGTGGTGAGACGTGAGCGGCCAGGGCGTCACGGCCATACACGTATTTGTACTCAAGAGAGTTCCTCAAGGCAGGCAATTGTGGTTGCAAGGATCACCGCTTTTCTCAAAAAAAACGTACACAAATGCATGCATGATTGCGTTGTCGTGTTCAGTATCCAGCTCCGTGTGAAACGGCCGGGAACCAGAGGCACAAATTTACAGTTGAAAAGGTCGCCCTGGATGGATGATGCGAATGTCGGCCGCGCTCTCACACCGCGCTACGCGCGCCCCCGTGGGCGTTCACACAACACATCGTCAGCACTAACGTGCTCTCCTCACCTAGAGGGATCGGCATCCTCGCGCAGTCCCCCACGGCGCGACCAGAGGGGAAGGAGGGCGACGCACGCGTCGGA
>Ga0210247_100416_pt1 | contig 40308 bp, 40 predicted proteins | sample ChrtobMetP3_16mM_FD_155449 | JGI IMG/M metagenome (GOLD analysis project Ga0210247, IMG submission 155449) | Chrysochromulina tobin associated microbial communities from unialgal haptophyte culture, Seattle, Washington, United States - P3_16mM | ecosystem: Host-associated > Algae > Haptophytes >... | reverse complement strand
GCTCTGATCATCGCCACTGAACAAGAAAGATCACAGACATGAAAAAACTGATTGCAACCCTGCTGCTGGGCGCCGGCCTGGCCTTTGCAGGCCTGAGCGCCACCGCGCAGACCACGACCGAAGCGCCTCCCGCTGCCGCCGCAGCGCCGGCTGCCGATGCACCCGCTGCCGCCCCCATGGCTGTTGAAGCCCCGGCTGCTGCCACCGCCGCCCCGGCCGAGGCAGCGCCTGCTGAAGAAGCGGTCAAGGAAACCATGGACAAGGGCGACGTGGCCTGGATGATGGTCTCCACCATCCTCGTGGTGCTCATGGTCGTGCCCGGCCTGGCCCTGTTCTACGGCGGCCTGGTCCGCAGCAAGAACATGCTGTCGGTGCTGATGCAGGTGATGGTGGTGTTCTCGCTGATCGTCGTGCTGTGGGCCGTGTACGGCTACAGCCTGGCGTTCGGCGGTGAAGGCCTGATCGTTGCCAACCTCGACAAGGTCTTCCTGATGGGCATCACGCCCGCCACGCTGGCCGCCACCTTCACCCCCGGTGTGATGATTCCCGAGCTGATCTTCGTTGCCTTCCAGGCCACGTTCGCCGGCATCACCTGTGCGCTGATCGTGGGCTCGTTCGCCGAGCGCATGAAATTCAGCGCTGTGCTGCTGTTCTGTGCCCTGTGGTTCACCTTCAGCTACATCCCGATCGCCCACATGGTCTGGGGTGCCGGTGGTTACTTGTTCGACAAGGGCGCGCTGGACTTCGCTGGTGGCACCGTGGTGCACATCAACGCCGCCATCGCCGGTCTGGTGGGTGCCTACATGCTGGGCAAGCGCATCGGCTACGGCAAGGAATCGATGGCGCCTCACAGCCTGACGCTGACCATGGTCGGTGCCTCGCTGCTGTGGGTGGGCTGGTTCGGCTTCAACGCCGGCTCCAACCTGGAAGCCAACGGCGGCGCCGGCCTGGCCTTCATCAACACCCTGCTGGCCACGGCCGCTGCGGTGCTGGCCTGGTGTGTCGGTGAAGCGCTGTCCAAAGGCAAGGCCTCGATGCTGGGCGCTGCGTCCGGCGCTGTGGCCGGTCTGGTGGCCATCACCCCCGCTTGCGGCTCGGTGGGCCCCATGGGCGGCATCATCATCGGCCTGATCTCCGGCTTCCTGTGCCTGTGGGGCGTGTCCGGTCTCAAGAAGATGCTGGGCGCCGACGACTCGCTGGACGTGTTCGGTGTGCACGGCGTGGGCGGCATCGTGGGCGCGCTGCTCACCGGCGTGTTCTCGGCCGGTTCGCTGGGCGGCATCAAGGGCGACGACTACTCCATCGCCAGCCAGATGGTGGTGCAGGCCGAAGGCGTGCTGATCACCCTGGTGTGGTCGGGCATCGTGGCCTTCGTCTGCTACAAGATTGTGGACATGATGGTGGGTCTGCGCGTCTCGGAAGAAGCCGAACGCGAAGGTCTGGACATCACCGCTCACGGCGAAACGGCTTACAACCGCTGAGTCCTGCAGGTCTCACCGCGCGGTGTGGCTGGTTCTTCAACGAAGGCCCCACCGCGCAGTTGCCGAGATTCTCCTGTGGAAGTTGAACCCGCGTGGCCAACCGGCACGCGGGTTTTTTTGTGCCTGACGAGTTCTTTATAGTTACTGCGTTTTCACCGCAGCAACCTGGAGGAACCCATGAGCCACGCTTCCCTGTCCCGCACCGTGATCGCCTTGTCCGCCTTCTTCGTGCTTTGCGCACAGGCCGCGGGACCGAACCCGTCCGGCAGCCCACGCAAACCCACCTCGGTGAAGTTTCACAAGGCGCCGTCGGAAGAAAGCCCCGCAGCGCGGGAGAAGCGCCTGCAGCGCGAGTGCAAAGGCCGGGCGAATGCAGGCATGTGCCTGGGCTACACAAGATAAAAGCCAGCCCCCACGCTCCGCCGCTTCGCGGATTGCTGTCCCCGGGGGCCGGCTTGCGCCGGTTCGCAGTGGGTTTGCATTCCCGCATGCAAAAAAAATCAAAGTCTCGCGAAGCCCCGGCGACTACCATCGTCCGGATGCAAGCCAGCACCACCGAACACCCCGGCCACCTGATCGATCAGATTCTGCAGGCTGGCGCCGACCGCCAGCCCCTGCGCATCGTCGGCGGCAACACCAAATCCTTTCTCGGCGTGCCCACCCCGGGCACCGAACTCTCCACCACCGACTGGTCGGGCGTGGTCAGCTACGAGCCGACCGAACTCGTCATCACGGTGCGCGCGGGCACGCCGCTGGCCGAGGTCGAGGCGCTGCTGGCCGGGCAGGGCCAGTGTTTTCCGTTTGAACCCCCGCGCTTCGGCCCGGGCGGCACTGTGGGCGGCATGGTGGCCGCGGGTCTGGCCGGCCCGGCGCGGGCCACCGCCGGCTCGGTGCGGGACTACGTGCTGGGCGCACGCTTCATCAACGGCCGCGGTGAACTGCTGACCTTCGGGGGTCAGGTCATGAAAAACGTGGCGGGCTACGACGTGAGCCGCGTGATGGCCGGCGCCATGGGCACGCTCGGCGTGATCAGCGAGGTCAGCCTCAAGGTGCTGCCGGTGGCGCTGGCCGAGGCCACGTTGGTGTTCCCCCTGGGTCAACACGACGCGCTGGAACAACTGCACCGCTGGGGTGGCCAGCCACTGCCGATCAACGCCAGTTGTTGGGTGAAGGATGAGACCGCGGCGGACGCGCCCGAGCTGCTGTTCGTGCGTCTGCGCGGCGCCGTGGCCGCGGTGGAAGCGGCCTGCGAGCGCATGGCGCGCGAGGCCGGTGGCACCCGCATGGACAACGCACAGGCCGGCCCCGACTGGGACGCCTGCCGCGACCAACGCCTGCCCTTCTTCGACGCCCCGTCGCCCGATGTGTGCCTGTGGCGCCTCTCGGTGCCGCAGACCGCGCCCGTGCTCGCGTTGCCGCACGCGCAGTTCATCGAGTGGCAGGGCGCGCAGCGCTGGCTGTGGGCGCCTGCGTCGGCGGCCGCCGAGCTGCGTGCGGCGGCCAGCGCAGTGAACGGCCACGCCACCCTGTTCCGCGCCGGTGCCGATGGCGCGCCTGGCGTGCCGCGCTTCCAGATGCAGGGCGCTGCGCTGCAAAGCATTCAAGCCCGCTTGATGGAATCGTTCGACCCCGCCGGCATCTTCAATCCAGGTCGCATGGCCTGACCTCTCATGCAAACCCAGCTCTCCCCCGAATACCAGGCCCGCGCCGACGGCCGTGCGGCCGAGGCCATCCTGCGCAAGTGCGTGCACTGCGGTTTCTGCACCGCCACCTGCCCCACGTACCAGCTGCTCGGCGACGAGCTCGACGGCCCACGCGGACGCATCTACCTGATCAAGCAGGTGCTCGAAGGCGCCGAGCCCACGCGCAAGACGCAGATGCACCTGGACCGGTGCCTCACCTGCCGCAACTGCGAGACCACCTGTCCCAGCGGCGTGGACTACGGCCACCTCGTCGACATCGGGCGCCAGCTGGTGGACGAAAAGGTGCCGCGCCCGGCTGCCGAGAAAACCGTGCGCTGGCTGCTCAAGGAGGGCCTGCCCTCCCCGCTGTTCGGCCCGGCCATGAAGCTCGGCCAGTTGGTGCGCCCGCTGTTGCCCGCGTCGCTGCAGAACAAGGTGCCCGCGCCCCGCAACGCCGGCCGCCTGCCCACGCGCACGCATGCGCGGCGCGTGCTGCTGCTGGCAGGCTGCGTGCAGCCGGCCATGATGCCGAGTATCCACAGCGCCACCGCGCGTGTGCTGGACGCCGCCGGCATCCAGGGTGTGCTGGCGCCGGCTGCGGGCTGCTGCGGCGCGGTGAAGTTCCACCTCAACGACCAGAGCGGTGGCATGGCGCAGATGCGCGCCAACATCGACGCCTGGTGGCCGCTGGTCGATGGCCCGGATGCGGTGGAAGCGATCGTGATGAACGCCTCGGGCTGCGGCGTGACGGTGAAGGAATACGGCCACATCTTGCGCGACGATCCGGCCTATGCCGCCAAGGCCGCGCGCATCAGCGAACTCACACAAGACCTCAGCGAGCTGCTGCCCGCGCTTGTGCCTGCGCTGCGGTCCCTGCTGAAGCACGCACCCGATGCCTCGCGCGTGATCGCCTTCCACCCGCCCTGCACCTTGCAGCACGGCCAGAAGCTCAAGGGCGGTGTGGAGCATCACCTCGCCGCGCTCGGCTTCACGGTGCAGGTGGCCAAGAACGAAGCCCACCTGTGCTGCGGCTCCGCCGGCACGTATTCGGTGCTCAACCCCGAGATCGCCTACGAGCTGCGCGACCGCAAGCTCGGTCACCTGGGTGAATTGCAGCCCAGTGTGATCACCAGCGCCAACATCGGCTGCATCACGCACCTGCAAAGCGGCACCACCACACCGGTGCGCCACTGGGTGGAAGTGCTGGACGAGGCGCTGACCACGCCATGATCCCTGCGCTGGCCACGCTGCTGGTGTTCCAGTTGCTGGGCGAAGCGCTGGTGCTCGCCACGGGTGCGCCCATGCCCGGCCCGGTGGTGGGCCTGGCCCTGCTGCTGTTGACGCTGGTGTTGCGCCCCTCGGTGCTGGGCGCCATCAAGCCCACCGCGCAGACGCTGCTGCAGCACCTTTCGTTGTTGTTCGTGCCGGCCGGTGTGGGCGTCATGCTGCACCTGCAGCGCCTGGGCAACGAAGCGCTCGCGATCGGTGTGGCGCTGGTGGTGAGCACCCTGGTGGGGCTCGCGAGCGCGGCGCTCACCATGGCGTGGTTGATGAAACGGACCCAACGATGACACCCGCGCTGCCTCTGCCCGGCGCGCTCGCCGACATCTGGGTCTACCTCTCGGCCACGCCGCTGCTGGGTCTCACGCTCACGCTGCTGGTCTACCACGGCGCGTTTTTGCTCTACCAGCGAAGCGGCTTCAACCCGCTGGCCAACCCGGTGGCCATCGCCATCGCGGTGCTGGCCACGCTGCTGTGGGCCACCAGCACGCCCTACGCCACCTATTTCGAAGGCGCGCAGTTTGTGCACTTCCTGCTCGGGCCGGCCACGGTGGCCTTGTCCATCCCGCTGTTCGAACAGCTCCCCCGGCTCAAGCGCCTGTGGCTGCCCATCGCGGGCGCGCTGGTGGTGGGCACGCTGGCGGCCACCGTCACCGCCATCGGCGTGGGCTGGGCACTGGGTGCGTCCAAAGCCACACTGGCGTCGCTCGCACCGAAGTCGGTCACCAGCCCCGTGGCCATGGGCATTGCGGAGAAGATCGGCGGCATCCCCTCGCTCACTGCCGTGCTGGTCGCGGCCACCGGCATCATCGGCGCCGCCAGCGCGCGGTTCTTGTTCGACGCCTTGCGCATCAAAGACCCGGTGGTGCGCGGCTTCGCGCTGGGCACGGCGGCGCACGGCATCGGCACCGCGCGGGCGTTTCAGGTGAGCGAGGAGATGGGCGCTTTCGCCGGGCTGGCCATGGGCCTGTCGGCGCTGTTCAGCGCGGTGGCACTGCCGCTGGTGGCGGGGCTGCTGCTGCGGTGGGTTTGACGACCCGCCGCGTTCAGTCGCTCAGCAAGGCCTCGACGATCGCTCCGCTGTAGCGGCTGGCCACCTCGCGCAGGAAGCGCGGGAAGTCCACGTGCGCCGCGTCGTCGGCGCGGTCGGAAATGGTGCGCACCACGGCCAGCGGCACGCGGTAGTCGTGACACACCTGGGCAAAGGCCGCGCCCTCCATTTCCACCGCCAGCGCCTCGGGCAGCTCGCGGCGCAGGGCCTCGCTCTCGGCGGTGGTTGACACAAAACGATCACCGCTGATCAGCAGGCCCTGGTGGCACCGGGGCGCGTGCAGGCCGAACGCGCTGCGCACCGCTTCAGGCAACTGCGTGGGCAAGGAGCGCAACACGCTTTCGCTCGCGCGCAGCAATTGCGCAGTGAGCGCCGCATCGGCGTCAAAGGTGGAGCGGCCATAGCCGGGGACTTCGTGGCGCGCAAAGAGTGGCGAGGCGTCCATGTCGTGCTGCAGGAAGTGCCGCGCCACCACCACGTCACCCACGTTCACACCCGGTCGCACACCACCGGCCACCCCGGTGAACACGATGCGTTGCACGCCGAAGCGCTCGATCAATGCCGTGGCGGTGGTGGCTGCAGCCACCTTGCCGATGCCCGAGAGCACGGCCACCACGTCGTGCCCGTGCAGGTGGCCGCGCCAGAAGGTGCGTCCGCCCGCGGTCTGCTGTTGCTCGTCGGGCATGAGCGCCAGCACAGCGGCCAGCTCCTCGTGCAGCGCGCTGACGATGGCGGTGGGGCCTCCCACTATTTTTTGTCGCGCAGCTCGCGACGCAGGATCTTGCCCACCGGCGTCTTGGGCAGCTCGGTGCGGAACTCCACCACCTTGGGCTGCTTGTAGCCGGTGAGGTTGGCCTTGCAATAGTCGCGCACCTGGGCTTCGGTCAGCGCCTCGTCTTTTTTCACGATCACAAGCTTGACCGCCTCGCCCGACTTGTCGTCGGGCACACCGACCACGGCGCACTCCATCACGCCAGGCAACTGCGCCACCACGTCTTCCACCTCGTTGGGGTAGACGTTGAAGCCGCTGACCAGCACCATGTCCTTCTTGCGGTCGACAATTCTGAAGTACCCGCGCTCGTCCATCACGCCCACGTCGCCGGTCTTGAAGTAGCCGTCGGGTGTCATGACCTTGGCGGTCTCGTCGGGCCGTTGCCAGTAGCCCGCCATCACCTGCGGTCCTTTGATGGCGATCTCGCCAGGCTGGCCCATCGGCACCTCGACGCCATCGTCGTCGAGGCACTTGAGCCAGGTGTTGGACAGGGGCAGGCCGATGGTGCCGCTGAAGGCGGTGCTGGTGGTCGGGTTGCAGGTGGCCGAAGGGCTGGTCTCTGACAGGCCATAGCCTTCGCAGATCGGGCAGCCGGTTTTCTCCAGCCAGAGTTTGGCCACAGCGCTTTGCACCGCCATGCCGCCGCCCACCGAGACCTTGAGGTTGCTCCAGTTCACGGTGTTGAACTCGGGGTGGTTGGCCAGCCCGTTGAACAGGGTGTTGACCGCGGGGAAGCTGTGGAAGGTGTGCTTGCCCAGCTCTTTCAACACCGCGGGCAAATCGCGCGGGTTGGGGATCAGGATGTTCAGGGCCCCGGTGCGCATGCCCAGCATCATGTTCACCGTGAACGCGAAGATGTGGTACAGCGGTAAGGCGCACACGCTGGTGGGCTGCTCGTTCTCGGGCACACGGCTCATGGCCGGCTCGTTCCAGGCGTCGGACTGCAGCAGGTTCGCGATCACATTGCGGTGCAGGAGCACGGCGCCCTTGCTCACGCCGGTGGTGCCGCCGGTGTACTGCAGCACCGCCATGTCGTCGGGTTTGATGTCGGGGCGCTTGAGCGTGCCGCGTGTGCCCTTGGCAATTGCGTCGTTGAACCGCACGGCCTGCGGCAGGCTGAAGGCGGGCACCATCTTCTTGACGTTGCGCACCACGTAGTTCACCAGCGCGCCCTTGAGCAGACCCAGCTGGTCGCCCATGGACGTGAGCACCACGTGTTTCACCGGCGTGTTGGCGATGCACTGCTGCAAGGTGCTGGCGAAGTTCTCGATGATCACAATGGCCTTGGCGCCCGAGTCCTTGAGCTGGTGCTCCAGTTCACGCGGCGTGTACAGCGGGTTCACGTTCACCACCACCAGGCCCGCGCGCAGGATGCCCGCGACGGCCACCGGGTACTGCGGCACGTTGGGCATCATGATCGCCACGCGGTCGCCCTTGACCAGACCCAGGCCCTGCAGGTAGGCCGCAAACGCGAGCGACAGGCTGTCGGTCTGCGCAAACGTGATCTGCTTGCCCATGAAGCTGTAGGCCGGCCGGTTCGCGTATTTGCCGAAGCTCTCTTCCATGAGGTGCACCAGCGAGCTGTACTGCGCCACGTCGATGTCGGCGGGCACACCGGGGGAATACGAGCCCAGCCAGGGACGGTCGGCCGTTGATGCGGTCATGCATGATCTCCAGAACTTGGTATTGAAAACAACCCGCCATTGTCGGGCTGCGTGGCATGGCGGGGCCTCGTGTTTTTCCCTTACGACTTTCTGACGACTGGACGCAGAGTCGCGTCCAACGAAGATTGCTTGCTACAAAAACCAAGGGGCCGGCATGGCAGCCGGCCCCTTTGACAGAAAACCTTCCGGCACATGGCCGGGGCCGTCATTCGATGGCTTTGGTCATGTCCTCAACGACCTTCTTCGCGTCGCCGAACACCATCATGGTCTTGTCCATGTAGAAGAGTTCGTTGTCCAGACCCGCATAACCCGCGGCCATGGAGCGCTTGTTCACGATCACGGTCTTGGCCTTGTAGGCTTCGAGGATGGGCATGCCGTAGATGGTGCTGCCCTTTTGCAAGGCGGCGGGGTTCACCACATCGTTGGCGCCCAGGACGATGGCCACGTCGGCCTGGCCGAATTCACCGTTGATGTCTTCCATCTCGAACACCTGGTCGTAAGGCACCTCGGCCTCGGCCAGCAACACGTTCATGTGGCCCGGCATGCGGCCCGCCACCGGGTGGATGGCGTACTTCACTGTGATGCCTTTTTCGGTGAGCTTGTGCGCCAGCTCCTTCACCGCGTGCTGCGCGCGCGCAACGGCCAGGCCGTAGCCGGGCACGATCACCACGGTCTCGGCGTTGCCCAGCACGAAGGCCGCGTCGTCCGCGCTGCCGCTCTTGACCGGCCGCGCTTCGGCTTTGGCGCCACCCGCCGTGGCAGCCTCACCGCCGAAGCCGCCCAGGATCACGTTGAAGAACGAGCGGTTCATGGCCTTGCACATGATGTAGCTCAGGATCGCGCCCGAGCTGCCCACCAACGAGCCGGCAATGATCAGCATGGAGTTGTTCAGGCTGAAGCCGATGCCCGCTGCCGCCCAGCCCGAGTAGCTGTTGAGCATGGACACCACCACCGGCATGTCGGCGCCGCCGATGGGAATGATGATCAGCACGCCCAGCACAAACGAGAGCGCGATCATCAAGAAGAACGCAGGCCAGTTTTCGGTGAACGCAAAGAACACGCCCAGACCCACCGTGGCCAGACCGAGCACCAGGTTGATCATGTGCTGGCCGGAGAAGGTGACCGGTGCGCCCTGGAACAGACGGAACTTGTACTTGCCCGAGAGCTTGCCGAAGGCGATGACCGAACCGCTGAAGGTGATGGCGCCGATGGCCGCACCCAGGAAGAGTTCGATCTTGTTGCCGAAGGGAATCGGCACGCCCTTGGCGACGATGCCGAAGGCGTAGGGCTCGGCCACCACGGCCACCGCGATGCAGACCGCCGCCAGACCGATCATGCTGTGCATGAAAGCCACCAGCTCGGGCATCTTGGTCATCTCGACCCGATTGGCCATGATGGCGCCGGCGCCACCACCCACCACAAGACCCACCAGCACCCAGACCATGCCCTCGGCCTTGCCACCGGAGAGCTCGACGATGAGCGCGGCGGTGGTGAGGATGGCAATCGCCATGCCGGTCATGCCGAAAACGTTGCCGCGGATGGACGTGGTCGGATGGCTCAGGCCTTTGAGGGCCTGGATGAAACAGATGCTGGCCACCAGGTACAGCAGGGTCACCAGGTTCATGCTCATTTGTGCGCTCCCTCAGCGGCCACAGGCGCCTTGCGTTCCTTCTTCTTGAACATCTCCAGCATCCGCCGCGTGACCAGGAATCCACCGAACACGTTGACCGCAGCCAGCGCCACCGCCAGCACACCCATGGTCTTGCCCAGGTTGGTCTCTGTCAGGGCCGCTGCGAGCATGGCACCCACGATCACGATGGCCGAGATCGCGTTGGTCACGGCCATCAGCGGCGTGTGCAGCGCGGGCGTGACGTTCCACACCACGTGGTAGCCCACGTAGATGGCCAGCACAAAGATGATGAGGTTGAGAACGGTGGGGGATACGGCTTCCATGGTCTTGTCCTTGGTGTCTCGTTCAGCTCTTGCGTTTCACTTCACCGCCCTGCGCCATCAGGCAGGCCGCGACGATGTCGTCTTCCATGTCCACGTGCAGCGCGCCGTCCTTGTTGACGATGAGCTTGAGGAAATCGAGCACGTTGCGCGCGTACAGCGCCGAGGCGTCGGCGCCCACCATGGCGGCCAGGTTGGTCTCGCCGACGATGGTCACGCCGTGCTTGACCACCGTGCGGTCGGTCTCGGTGATCGGGCAGTTGCCGCCCACACCATTGGCGCCCTTGCCGGCGGCGATGTCCACGATCACGCTGCCCGGCTTCATGGACTTGACCATGTCTTCGGTGATGAGCACCGGCGCGGCTCGACCCGGAATCAGGGCGGTGGAAATCACCACGTCGGCCAGCGCCACGCGCTTGGCGACCTCGGCCTTCTGCCGCTCCAGCCAGCTCGGCGGCATGGGCCGGGCGTAACCGCCCACGCCTTCGGCCGCTTCTTTCTCTTCGGCCGTCTCGTACGGCACATCGATGAACTTGCCGCCCAGCGATTCGACCTGTTCCTTCACGCTCGGGCGAACGTCGGACGCTTCGATGACCGCACCCAGGCGCTTGGCCGTGGCAATGGCCTGCAGGCCCGCCACACCCACACCCAGAATGACCACGCGAGCGGCCTTGACGGTGCCGGCCGCCGTCATGAGCATGGGGAAAAAACGCTGGTAGTGGTGCGCCGCGAGCATCACGGCCTTGTAGCCGGCGATGTTGGCCTGCGAAGACAACACGTCCATGCTCTGCGCGCGGGTGGTGCGCGGTGCGGCTTCGAGTGCAAAGGCGGTGAGGCCGGCTCGCGCCATGCGTTGCAGGCCTTCGGCGTCGAACGGGTTGAGCATGCCGACCACGGTGGCGCCCGGCTTCATCTGGGCCAGCTCGTTGTCGAACGGGGTGCGCACCTTGAGCACCAGGTCGGCACCCAGTGCGCTGGCCGCGTCGGTGATCTCGGCCCCCACCGCGGTGTAGGCCGCGTCGGTCACGCTGGCGGCCAGGCCGGCCCCGGACTGCACGCGCACCGTGTGCCCCTGGGCCACGTATTTTTTGGCCGTCTCGGGCGTGACGGCCACTCGGGTTTCGCCCACTGTGGTCTCAGTGGGTACGCCAATCATCATGAACGTCTCCTCGCTCGCGGGTTGGGGAATCAGCTGGCAAGCTTAACTGAAGGTCGCCGCCCGGGCAGGCGTGGGTGAACTGCCTTGGCCCGACCGGCGTGCACGGTCATTCGTTGGGAGGCGCCAACGGCACCAGCAACTGAAAGCAAGTGCCCCGCCCGACCACCGAGCGCAGGCTCAGCTGGATGTCCAGCAGGAGGGCACACCGACGCACGATGGACAGCCCGAGCCCCAGACCCGATTCACCCGACTGTGCGGCACCGCCCCTGAAGTATTCCTCGAAGACGGCATCCTGTTCTTCGGGTGCGATGCCTGGCCCGGTGTCCCAGACCTGCAGCAGCAGGCCCGTGCGACGCACGCGGCACGACAGCAACACACCACCCCGCTCGGTGTACCGAATCGCATTGGCCACCAGATTGCACACCATGCGCTGCAGCAACATGGGGTCGCTCCTCACCCAAGCGACGCAAGGGGTGACGCGCCAATCGAGATCGCGTTGCCGCGCCAGCGGTTCGAAGAGCAACTCAACTCGCTCGAGCATCTTCTGCACGGAATGGCGTGTGATGGAAGGTGTGAGATCGGCGCGATCGAGCTGAACCACCATGGCCAGGGAACCCAGCAGGTCGTCGGCCAACTGCATGGCCGAGCGGATTTGCGCGAGCGGCGCGTCCAGCTGGGGGGCGGCCGGCGCATCCACCAGGCTCTGCATGGCCAGCCGCATGGCATAGAGCGGTTGCTGGATGTCGTGCGTCACCGTGGCCATGAAGCTGGACTTTTCAGCCAGGGCACGCTGGGCTGCGTCGTGTCTGACAGTCGCAGCGGTCCTGTCGGCAAAGGCTCTTTCCTTGGCCAGACGATCCGAGCGTATCCGGTCGGCCAGCGCGAACGACAACAGAACCAGTTCGAGCGAAGAGCCCATCATCATGATGTTGGCCAGCACAGGATGGTGAGGAAAGGCCCCGAGCCGGAACAGGGCGAACAGGGCGCCCGCCAGAAACAGGGTGACCCAGGCCAGGGCGAAATACTGCGCGCCGGGCCGGCGTGCGCGCACCGCGTCCCACGTGATCAGCGTCAGGAAGACGACCGTGAGAAAGCCGGCCGGGCCCAGGATGTACCCCGCGATCACGTTGTCCAGAAAAGGCAGCCCCAACAGCACGACCAGCCAGGCCCCAGCACTGCCGCGCAACCACCGGTCGATGCGTGGCGCGGCCTGGCGCGTCTTGAGAAACGCGCGCACGAACAACATCGCCAGCGCGGCCGAACAGGCGATGGCCAGGTTGTTGATGAACGTGCTGGAAGCTGCCCACGCGGGCCACACCCACTGCGCACCCAGTCCGGTGTTGGCCAACTGGCTCAATGTCAGGGCGAGGACGCACCCAAGGTAATGGAGGTAAACACGCTCGCGTATGAGCAGGTAGAGAAACAGGTTGTAGGCAAACAGCCCCATCACCAGTCCGAAATACAGACCGGACAACACTTAGCGCACCTGATCCGCTTGCCAGAACGCCCGGGGTCGCCACAGGCTCACGGGAACGTAGAAGACGCCGCGTGAGTGCACGTGCATGTACACCGTGTATTCGGTGCCGGCTTTCAGCGCAAGCTGTGACAGCAGGAAGGGATGCACTCGAACGGCGTCTGCGCGTCCAGGCGATGCGTTGCCGCCGCTCCAGCGCGCCACAGTCTGGCCGTCGAGCAACACGAGCACATCGACCCGGTCAAGATGTGGGTTCGCCACCACCCAGAGCCAGTCGCCCCCGCCCGTATCGCCGGTGTTGAGGGTGGTCCTGGACCACATGTGCGCCTCACGGGTACCGAAATTGTCACGGTTCCATCGCCCGTTCAGCGGTGTGAACCCGGCGCCCGGTGGTGGCTTGGTGGGCTGCCAATCTCCTGCGCCGTCAACAAGAAACTCCAGCCGGTCGGTGAGGGACAGCGCGTCGACCTGGCTCGTCAAGGAGACGACAGGCCGCGTCTGGGCAGAAACTGGCGACCATCCCAGGCACGAGGCACTCACCAAGACCATCCAGCGAATCGCCCACGACAGGTGGGACACGCCCCATCCACGCCATGTCATAGATCCACCCCGTTTGTTTGACTTTTGCCGCCTTGTCTGCTTCTTTTGTAATTTAAAAGTGCGACTTTTCGAGGATACCGCCCGGTTTCTGCCCTGACAAGCATTTCAGGCCACCACCTGATATCAATAATGCATGGATGAATACACGATGGAAACCCAGTGTCACCGTGGCGGCCGTCATTGAGCGCGATGGCAGGTATCTGCTGATTGAAGAACACACGCCGGAGGGACTGCGCCTGAACAACCCGGCAGGACACCTCGACCCCGGAGAGAGCCCGGCCCAGGGAGTGGTGCGCGAAACGCTGGAAGAAACCACCCACCGGTTCACGCCCACGGCGCTGGTGGGCGTGTACCTCTCGCGGTTTCAGCGGGCAGGTCAGAGCCCCGCAGACGACGAGGACATCACATACCTGCGGTTTGCCTTTTGCGGAGAGCTGGGGAATGCGGTGCCGGGGCTCAGTCTGGACACCGGCATCGTGCGCACGCTGTGGCTCACGCCCGACGAAGTGCGCGCCAGTGCCGCGCGACACCGCAGCCCGCTGGTGCTGCGCTGCATGGAAGACCACCTCGCGGGCCTGCGGTACCCGATGGATCTGGTGCAGACCGATGCGTCGGTGATGCACAACCCGCCTCGCGGCTGAAGCCGTCCCGGTCGCGGCAGGCAGGGCCCGCACCGCAGGTGCAAGCCAAGATACTGCCTGCGGGGTATGGGCGAAAGCACGGGCCAAAAATAGCATCGTGCCCGTACTGCAACTGGTCAGGTTGGCGCTCGTCAGGGGTCACCCTGACAGCCCCTGACCCCCATGACCACCCCCACCAAACCCCGCGTCCTGTGTGTGGACGATGAACCCGGCGTGCTGCGCTCGCTACACGCCTTGCTGAGCGACCGTTTCGACGTGTTCTCCGCCACCCATGCCGACGAAGGCCTGGCGCTGATGCGCCACAGCGGGTTCGACGTCGTGATCAGCGACCAGCGCATGCCCGGCATGCCCGGCATGCCCGGCACCGAGTTCCTGGAGCAGGTCAAGGAATTGTCGCCCCAGACCATGCGCCTGTTGCTCACCGGCCATGCCGAATACACCGACGTGCTGCGATCGGTCAACGACAGCGAGGTGTTCCGGTACATCCACAAGCCCTGGGACAACCAGCACCTGCTGGACATGGTGACCTACGCCGCCACCGTGGCGCGGGAAGTGCCGCTGCGGCGGCCCGCGACCCGCCACACCAACCCCGTCGCCCAGGCACCGACGGACCCGGATCTTCGGTTCGGCAGCGACATTGAAGCCGTGTTGCTGATGGACGAGGACCCGACCACCGAGCACCTGCTGCGAACGGCGCTGGGGCAGGACATGCTGCTGCTGTGGGCGCGCAGCCCGGGCGAAGCGGTGAGCCTGATGCACCGCCACAAGGTGGCCGTGATCGTGGCCGACACCCACTCGGGCACCAGCGCAACGCTGAACCTGATCCGCGCCGTGAAGCGCAGCAGCCCCAACATCGTGGCCGTCATGCACGCTGCCGACTGCGACAGCGCCACCATCGGCCGCCTGATCAACGAGGGCCAGATCTTTCGCTTCATGTCCAAACCCGCCGGGCCGGCCTGCATGGGCCGGACCATCCAGGCGGCCCTGGAGAAGCACCGCCAGCTGATGGCGCAACCATCGAGCGTCGCGCGCCACGCGCTCGACATCTCCCGCCTGGCGGCCTTTGCGCGTTCCCGACACGATCCTGTGGATGGTGTGCCATCCGCCGCCCGGGGCTGGATGGCGTGGGCCGAACCCGCGCCGCTGGCCGTGTCCGGTCGGCTGTGGTCCCGGCGCTCGGGCATGCGCTGGCTCAGGCGTCTGTTGCGCCACACCTGAATCCTCTGCGGCGGGCGCGGCGGGCGCTTTGGCATACAGTTGAGCGGCCCCAACTCACCCGCTCAGCGCCCATGAATCTGCCCCTCACCGCGGCCAGTGGCCCTTCATTCCCGGGCGCCCTGCCCCCCGACGACGCGCTGCGCGAGGAGCTGCACAACGAGGTGCATGCCAGGCCCTCGGCACGCATCCACTTGCCCGCGCTGATCGTGTTCGTGGCGGTGCTCAACGAGGGTGTGAGCCGCGAGCAGGAATGGACCCACCTCAAGCAGTTGCCCGGGCAGGACGATCTGACGCTGGAGCAGATGCAGGGCAACTTCCTGCGCCTGCGGCTGAACGAACACACGCTGAAGTGGGAGCGCCACACCGAGTTCACCCGCTACTCCATCGTGCAGCACCTGCCCGAGGGCGCCGGGCTGGGCGCCACCGACCCGGTGCTGCTGGACAAGCTGGTCACACCCCCCGGATGGTTGCGCGGCATTCCCGGGCGCACGGTGGCCGCCATCAAGCTCGTGATGCTGCATTGCGAGCTGCCCGAACAAACGCCTGCAGCGCAGGCCAGGCTCATGGAGCCGGCCCAGCAGTGGTTTGGTGGACGCACCGTGGTCGCCTCGCAGATCGGCGGCGGGCATTCCTGGGCCCTGACCGATTTCCGCCTGCACCCCTCGGGCTTCGAGCGCATGCTGGTGCTCACGCCACCGGGCACCACCGACACACGCGCCGGCCGCATTTCTCAGCGGCTGCTGGAGCTGGAAACCTACCGCCTCATGGCCCTGCGGGGCCTGCCGGTGGCCAAGACACTGGGGCCCACCTTGAGCGCGGCCGAAGCGCAGCTCGCCACCATCACCGCGCAACTCGAGAACAAGTCCACCTCCGAACAGGAACTGCTGGACCAGCTGGTCTCGCTGGCGGCCCGGGTGGAGCGCGCCACCGCCGAGAACACCTACCGCTTCGCCGCCACGCGCGCCTACGACGCGGTGGTCACGCAGCGCATTGCCGAACTGCGCGAAAAGCCGATTCCGGGCACGCAGACCATCGGCGAATTCATGCAGCGCCGGCTCTCGCCGGCTATGGCCACGGTGGCGGCCAGCGCACAGCGCCTGACCTCGCTGTCAGAACGTGTCTCGCGCACCAGCGCGCTGCTGCGCACACGGGTCGACATCGTCACCGAAGCGCAAAACCAGGAGCTGCTGGCCAAGCTCACGCGCGGGCAGGAACTGCAGCTGCAACTGCAGGCGACGGTGGAAGGCCTGTCGATCGCGGCCATCTCGTACTACGTGATCAGCCTGCTGCTCTACATCGCCAAGGGCGCCAAGGCGGCGGGCCTGCCGATCCAGCCGGAGATGGCGGCGGGTGCGATGGTGCCGCTGGTGCTGTGGGTGGTGTGGCGCACCACGCGGCGCATCCATGCGCGCCTGAATGCACCGTCGAAAGCGCCTTGAGGAGGCTCAGGCGCTGGCCGCGTCGGTGGTGATCACCCCACCCCCCAGGCAGACCTCGCCGTCGTAGATCACCGCGCTCTGCCCCGGCGTCACGGCCCATTGCGGCTCCTTGAACCGCAAGTCGAACTGGCTGTCGCCTTGCGGCTGCAGCGCACACGGCGCGTCGGCCTGGCGGTAACGCGTCTTGGCGCCCACCTCGCCACCCTGCGGCGCATGGCCAGCCACCCAGCTCACGTCCTGCGCGCTCAGCTTCAGCGTGAGCAGCCAGGGATGGTCGTGACCCTGCACCACCCACAAGGTGTTGCTCGCCATGTCCTTGCGCGCCACAAACCAGGGGGCGTGGTCGTTGCCCCCCTTCTGTGCGCCCTTGGCCTTGACGCCACCGATCCCGAGCCCTTGTCTCTGACCCAGCGTGTAGAAGCTCAGTCCCACGTGCTGGCCCAGCACCCGGCCCTTTTCGTCCTTGATCGGACCGGGCTCCTTGGCGATGTAGCGGTTGAGGAAGTCACGGAACGGCCGCTCGCCAATGAAACAGATGCCGGTGCTGTCCTTCTTCTTCGCGTTGGGCAGCTTGATCTCGGCCGCGATGCGGCGCACCTCGGTCTTGGGCAGCTCCCCCACCGGGAACAGCGTCTTGCTCAGCTGCGCCTGGTTCAGGCGGTGCAGAAAGTAGCTCTGGTCTTTCAGCGGATCGAGTCCCTTGAGCAACTCGAACGACCCGTTGCGCTCCCGCACCCGGGCGTAGTGGCCGGTGGCGATCTTCCCGGCGCCCAGGCGCATGGCGTGGTCGAGGAAGGCCTTGAACTTGATCTCGGCGTTGCACAGGATGTCGGGGTTGGGCGTGCGCCCGGCCTGGTACTCGCGCAGGAATTCGGCGAACACGCGGTCCTTGTACTCGGCCGCGAAGTTGACGTGTTCGATCTCGATCCCGAGCACGTCGGCCACGCTGGCGGCGTCCACGAAGTCGATGTTGGACGAACAGTATTCGCTGTTGTCGTCGTCTTCCCAGTTCTTCATGAAGATGCCGATGACTTCATGCCCTTGCTGCTTGAGCAGGTACGCACTCACCGCGGAGTCCACGCCACCGCTCAATCCCACCACCACACGCTGCTTGTTTGCCATGGACTCGATTATCCCAGCCAGCCACATGGCCCCGCGCGTCGCGGGGCTGTCACTGGAGCGTCATGCCGTCGACGTACGCTGCAGCCGGCACGCCTTGCGCATGTCGCCTTGACAAGCCCCGCGGTTGGACGATAGTGGCGCTTTTCCTGTCACTCCCGGTCCATCCCGTCGTCACGCTGTTTTCATTGTCCCGTCACCTTTGAAAGTGAGTCCACCATGAACCGTTCCTTCCACCGCATTGCCCTGGCCACGCTGGTCCTGTGTGTGACCACCGGCGCCACCGCCCAGGACAAGACCCTGCGACTGCTCACCTGGGGTGGCTACGCCCCCAAAGAGGTGGTGGAGCAGTTCACCAAGGAAACCGGCATCAAGGTCGAGGTCACGCTCTCCAACAACGAAGAGATGATCTCCAAGCTGCGCGCCACCGCCGGCGCGGGCTTCGACCTGGTGCAGCCCAGTCAGGACCGCATCGCCGGCCCGCAGACCGAGTTCAAGATCTACAAGGCGATGGACCTGAAGAAGATCAAGTCCGAGCTGTTCATCCCGTCCATGCTGGACGCCACGAAGAAAAACACCACCGTGGCCGGCAAGGTCTATGGCGTGCCGCACATCTGGGGCACCGACGGCCTGGTGGTCAACACCAAGACCTCCAAGGCCACCGACTACGCCGACCTGTGTGCGGCCGAGAACGCCGGCAAGGTCAGCATGCGCCTGAAGCGCCCCACGCTGATCGCCATGGCGTTTGCCTCCGGCAAAGACCCGTTTGCGCTCTACAACAACCCCAAGGCCTACACCGCGCTCATGGACGACATGGGCAAAAAACTGGCCGAGTGCAAGAAGAACGTGAAGTTCTACTGGGACGGCAAGGACCAGCTGCTCGCCGGCATCCGCTCGGGTGAACTCACCACGGCCATGATGTGGGACACCGGCGGCTGGGAACTGAACAAGGCCAACCCGGACATCAAGTTCGTGGCGCCGAAGTCGGGCGCGCTGGGCTGGGTCGACACCTTCGCGCTGCCCGCCAAGGGCCGCAACGACGAAGCCGCCTACGCCTGGATCAACTTCAACATGCGCCCGGAAGTCGCTGCCAAGGTGGCTGGTGCCGCGGGCAACTTCACCGCCAGCAAAGGCGCCGACCAGCTCGCCGACGCGACACTCAAGAAGCAGTTCGCCGAAAGCTTCCCCGACGCGGCGCTGAAGAACATCAAGTGGTACCCGCCGGTGCCGGCCGGCATCGAAGACATCGAGGGCCGCGTGCTCGACCGCGTCAAAGCCGCCCAATAAACGGTGCCCACACCCGGCACCGCCTCCCCCGGCGACAACGATCTCGAGGTGCTCGCCGTCGACAAACGCTATGGCGCGTTTGCGGCGGTGCAGGCCTTGAGTTTCAAAGTTCGCCGTGGCTCGTTCTTCTCCATCCTCGGCCCCTCGGGTTGCGGCAAGACGACGCTGCTGCGCATGATCGCGGGCTTCATCGCGCCCGACAGCGGCGACCTGCGCATCAAGGGTGCGTCCATGCTGGGCGTGCCGCCCAACCGACGGCCGGTGAACATGGTGTTCCAGCACCTGGCGCTGTTTCCCATGATGAGCGTGGGCGAGAACATCGCCTACGGGCTGGAGCGCCGCGGCCTGAAAAGTCCGGCCGTCAAGGCCAAGGTCACCGACATGCTGCAACGCGTGGGCCTGCCCGGCAGCGCCGACAAACGCATCGACCAGCTCTCGGGCGGGCAGAAGCAGCGCGTGGCCATTGCGCGCTCGCTGGTGCTGGAGCCGACCCTGCTGCTGCTCGACGAACCGCTGGGCGCGCTCGACCTGAAACTGCGCGAGCACATGAAGGTGGAGCTCAAGCAGCTGCAGGCCGAGATCGGCACCACGTTTGTCTACATCACGCACGACCAGTCGGAGGCGCTGGTGATGTCGGACCAGGTGGCGGTGATGAACCAGGGCCGGTTCGAGCAGGTCGGCAGCCCGCAGCAGCTGTACTACCAGCCCGCCACGTCCTTCGTGGCGGGGTTTGTGGGCAACAACAACCGGTTTGAAGGACGGGTGGAGCAAGTGGACGGTGCCCAGGTGCAGTTGCGCACCGGCAGTGGCATGGCGCTGTGGGCGCAGGCGGTGGGCAGCATCGCCGCGGGCCAGGCCGCGGTGGTCTTCGTGCGGCCCGAGGCCATCGAAATCGGCCGCAGCCCACGTGAGCTGCCGGCTGGCGACCCGGCCTGGAGCGCGGTGGTCGACAGCGTGCTGTTCGACGGCGGCAACTCCACCGTGCAGGTGCGCGAGGCGCGCAGCAACACGCCCCTGCACATCGCACTTCCCCTCACCGGGCGCCTGGCCGACCTGAAGGCGGGCGAGACGGTGCACTTCGCCTACCAGAGCGCGCAGGCCTGGTGTTTCGCGGCCTGACGACTCCATGAGTGAAAGCAGCCACCGCCGCTTCTTCCTCGGGGTGCTGCTCGCGCCGGCGCTGCTGTGGTTGCTGGGCCTGGTGATCCTGCCGCACGTGGAGCTGCTGGTGCTGTCGCTGCAGGCGCGCACCGGGCCGGGCGAATACGCGCTCAGCCTTGAGCAGTACCGCACCTTCGTGGACGAGCCGCTGTACTGGAACACCTTCGTGCGCACCGCCACGCTCTCGGTGCTGGCCACGGTGCTTACTTTGTTGCTGGCGTTTCCCGCCGCCTGGTACATCGCCAAGGTGGCGCGCGGGCGCGCCAAGACGGTGCTGCTGGTGCTGTGCCTGCTGCCGTTCTGGGTGAGCGAAATGGTGCGCACGCTGGGTTGGCTGATCCTGCTGCGCGAGACCGGCGTGGTCTCCAGCCTGTTGCAAGGCCTGGGTCTGGCCAGTGCGCCGGTCGAGCTGCTCTACCGAGACAGCACCATCCTGGTCGGCCTGGTCTACGCCTCGCTGCTGTTCATGGTGATCCCGCTGGTCAACAGCCTGGAGAGCCTGGACGACAGCCTGATCGAAGCCGCCTATGACCTCGGCGGCAGCACCGCGAACATCGTGCGCCGCATCGTCATTCCGCACGCGGCGCCCGGCATCGCGGCCGGGTGCATCGTGGTCTTCATGCTGTGCCTGGGCAACTACCTCACGCCCACGCTGCTGGGTGGCAAGAACTCGCTGTGGTTCACCGAGCAGATCTACACCCAGTTCATCACACGCTTCAACTGGAACCAGGGCGCGGCCTTCGGTTTCCTGTTGCTGTTCCTGTCCACCGTGCTGGTGTGGTTGGGCCTCAAACTCACGGGCCAGCGTTTCGGTGCGGTCATGAAAACCTGATCCGATGATCCCCAGCCTGCCCCGACCGTTGGCACAACGCATTGGCCTCAACGCCTTCGTGCTCGCGTTCTTCGTGTTCCTGTTCGTGCCGCTGGCCGTGGTGGCCATCTTCGCGTTCAACAATGCGCCCTACCCCACGCCGCCCTGGTTGGGCTTCACGCTCGACTGGTTCGTGGCCGACAACGACAGCCGCACCGGCCTGCTGTTCGACGCCGAATTGATCCAGAGCCTGGGCACCAGTGCGTGGGTGGCGACCTGGGTCACGGTGCTCTCGGTCGGCGTGGGCACCTGCAACGCTTTTCTGCTGGAGCGTTTCGACTTTCCCGGCAAGAACGCCATCGCCTTGCTGAGCATGTTGCCGCTGGTGATCCCGGGCGTGATCCTGGGCATCTCCATCCTTGCGTTCGCCAGCCGCATCGCCAACTTTGCCGACGAGACCTGGGGCCTGGAACTGGACTTCCTGCGCCCCGGTCTGCCGCTGGTGATCCTGGGGCAGTTCTGCTACATCGTCACCATCGCCACGCTCACCATCTCGGCCAGCCTGCGCCGCTTCGACCGCACCCTCGAAGAGGCCGCCTACAACCTCGGCGCCAGCCGCGCTGCGGTGCTGTGGACCATCACCCTGCCGTACCTGCGCCCCAGCATGATCGGCGCGGCCGCCATGGCCTTTCTCATGTCCTTCGAGAACTTCAACACCACGCTGATGCTGGTGGGCTCCGACTCGCCGCTCACCGTGTTGATGTACAGCCGCATGCGCGAAGGTGCCACACCGGTGCTCAATGCCATCAGCCTCTTCCTCATGATGGCCTCGGCCCTGCTGGCGCTGATGCTGTTGTGGCGCAAGGCACCCGAACGCGCCGAAGGCCATTGAGCCTCTGCGTTACCGCTGCTGACATCCGTCACAAAGCGGTTTAAGCCTCATTTCAAGTTCGTTCGTTTCAATGCCTTCACCAGCAACCGCTGGCATCGAAACACAAGGAAACGAATCATGAAATCTGTTGTTCTCTCCGCGCTTCTTCTCGCCGTGGCAGGCGCCGCCGTGGCAGGCCCTGCCTGCAACGCGCCCAAAGAAAAGTGGATGCCCGAGGCGGCGTTCAAGAAGGATGTGGAAGCCCAGGGCTACCAGATCAAGACCTTCAAGGTGAGCAAGGGCCAGTGCTACGAGATCTACGGTACCGACAAGGCCGGCAAGAAGGTCGAGATCTACTTTGATCCCGTGAGTGGCAAGGCCATCGAGCAGAAGTGAGCACCGTTGCGTCCAGGCGGGTCTGGGACCCGCTGGTCCGCGTCTTCCACTGGTCGCTGGTGGCCTGCGTGCTGCTCAACCTCCTGGTGGTCGACGACGGAGAAGACCTGCACCAATGGCTGGGCTACGCCGCTGCGGCCTTGGTGGGTGTGCGTGTGGTGTGGGGCTTCATCGGCCCGCGTCACGCGCGTTTTGCCGACTTCTTTCCGACACCGCGGCGCGTGGTCCACCACGTGCGCGCGCTGCTCGGCGGCGCCAGCGAACACCACTGGGGCCACAACCCGCTGGGGGCCTTGATGGTGTTCGCCCTTCTGGCCATGGTGCTCATGCTCGGCCTCACCGGCTGGATGCAGACGCTTGACCTCTTCTGGGGCGAAGAGTGGCTGCAGGATCTGCACGAAGGCCTGGGCGAGTGGCTGCTGCCCATGGTGGGCCTGCACGCGGCGGCGACCATCGTCATGGGCCGCATCGAGCGCACGCGGCTCGTCAAGGCCATGGTCACGGGCGTGAAGGAACGCTACTGACACCTTGGGGCCGCGGGGCTGCGTGGCACACTCCCCGCATGTCCCCGAGCGTGCATCCCAACGAGGTGGAGTTCACCGCCATCCGCGCGCAGGGCGCGGGCGGGCAGAACGTGAACAAGGTGTCCAACGCGGTGCACCTGCGTTTTGCCGTGCACGCCTCATCGCTGCCCGAGGCGATCAAGGAACGCCTGCTCGCGCTGAGCGACCACCGCATCACCACCGAGGGCGTGGTCGTCATCAAGGCGCAGACCAGCCGCAGCCTGGAGCAGAACAAGGCCGAAGCACTCGAGCGCCTGCAAGCACTGGTGGACAGCGTGGCCACCTTGCCCAAGGCGCGCAAGGCCACCAAGCCCACCTTCGGTTCGAAGCAGCGCCGGTTGGAGGGCAAGGCCACGCGCTCCACCGTCAAGCAGTTGCGCGGTCGCGTGCGCGGACTCGACTGAACTCCCCAACGATGGCTTCGCTTAAGGTTTTTTTACGATTCCTTTAAGCGCTATTTAGCAGCGCGGGCCGGGCTGGATTCCTAGACTTGTTTTCCATGATTCGCGGCACATGGGGTGCCTCGGTCATCACGAGACAAGCCGGGCAACGCCCGCCAAAGGAACCACCATGCAATCCCACGCCATCGAAATCGCCCACGTGACCGCCGCCGCCCGCACCGGCCTCGGCCGCTTCAACCTGTACGCCGGCATCCACAAGGCGCTGCGCGCCCTGATGACCGACACCTTGCTCACCGTCGGCCGCGCCGACCCCGGCGACGCCGCCGATGTGAACCACGCCGTCACCCGCGTCGTTGAACTCATGAACCTGTGCACCAGCCACGTCAACCACGAGAACAACTTCGTGCACCCTGCGCTCGAAGCGCGTTGCCCCGGCGTCTGTGGGCCGATCGCGCAAGAACACGACGGCCACCTGCACCACATCGCCCACCTGCGCGACGCCGCTGTGTCCCTGTTGAAGACCGAAGCCGGCGAGCGCGAACCCGCGCTGCAGGCCCTCTACCTGGCGTTGGCGCTGTTCGTGGCCGACAACTTCCAGCACATGCACGCCGAGGAGACCGTGCACAACAGCGCGCTCTGGGCCGCCTACAGCGATGCGGAGTTGGTCGGCATCCACGACGCCCTGCTGGCCACCATTGAGCCAGCCGAGATGATGCTGGTGATGCGCTGGATGCTGCCGCAGCTGAACGCCCCCGAGCGCCTGGAGGTGATGCAGGGCATGCGCGCGGGTGCACCGGCACCGGTGTTTGAAGGCATGCTGACCGGGACGCAGGGTTTGCTCAACCAGCGCGACTGGGCCAAGCTCGCGCGCGGCCTCGGTCTGCCGCCCGTGCCCGGTCTGGTCACGGCCTGAGTTCGCGGTTCAGGCCGCCACGTCTTCCAGCTCGACCGGGCCGTTCGCCTCGAAACGGAAGCAGCCGCGCCCGGTCTTCTGGATGCGCAATTGCGGGCACTGCTCCGCCAGGCGGCGGTGCAGCAGCAGCAACCGGGCTTCGAGGTTGTCGGCCACATCGGGCAGGCGCAGGGAGCTGTCCAGCCGCAGCTCGCGGTTGGTGAACTCGCTGCGGCCTTGCTGACCGTCGCGCAGCAGCTTCCACAGGATGGCGCCGGCCACGCCCTTGATCAGGTAGGCGTTGTTGATGAACACGCTGTCGTTGCTGCGGTAGTGGCGCACATGCAGCGCCGGGCCCAACGCCGTCGCTGGTGGCGTGTTCGTCGAGGCGGCCTGCGTTTCGTCCTCGGTGCACGGTGTCTCGGCTTCCTGCATCAGGTCGATCGCAGCACCCAGCTGGCCGCCGAGCGCCACCAGCAGGTCTTCGTCCTCGAAGCTGAACTGCATGTCCAGCGGGCTCTCGACGAACAGCACACCGACCACGCGCCCGGCGGACTGCAGCGGCACGGCCAGCTGGCTGTGCGGCTCGGGCAGGCCGGGATAGGGAATGTCGGTGTTCTGCGGGCACGCGTCGCCCAGGCTGTTGCGCATGGCACGGCTGTAGAGGTAGGCGCTGGTCATGTGCATGATGCGCACCGGCGTGCATTCGCGCGCGGCCACGCCGATCACGCCGTCGCCCAACGCGATTTCCGAACCCACGCCGGAGGTTTCATAACCGCGGCTGGCCACGGTGTAGAGGCGCTGCGTGGTGGTGTCCAGGATGAGCACCATGGCGTGGCGCACCGCAAGGTCCTGCGTCAGTGTGTCCAGCGTCGCGTCGAGCGCGGCGCCCAGGCTGCGCGCGGCCGAGAGGCGCGCACTGCCGCGGCGCATCACCGCGAGATGGTTGGGCCTCGGCGGTGGCGGTGGCAAGGCTTCGGCCAGGGGTTCCTGCGGCAGGCGCTCGACCTCGATCACCGCGTGGATGTCGGACCCCCGCAAGCGGAACACATCGGCCATGCCGGTGTGCGAGGCAATGCCCGCCAGTTGCGCTTTCATGCTCTCGAACACCGGGCCAGTCTCTTCGGTGCGCAGGTAACGCAAGTGCAGCCGGTAGAACACCGCGTTCAAAGGATTGAGCACCAGCAGCGTGGAGCGCGGGTTGGCCAGCAGGTTCTGGCGCGTCTTGTTGAAGAACTGGAACGACAGCGCGACATGGCCCTCGTCCACGTAATGGACCTGAGAGATGTAGGCCACGTTGGGCGTGCCGTCGGCCGCGCAGGTGGCCATGATGGCGGGGATGGCGCCTTCCAGGCAGGGCCGCACTTCGCCCAGGTCCACGGCGGGCAGGGGCAGCGCGGCCGTCATGCAGCACCCGTGATCGGCTGGCCGGCCTTGGGGCCGGGTGTCTGGTCAAACGCCAGCTCGGGTTCGAATTCGATGGCCACCAGGTCGTCGAGGCGGTGCGCCAGCATGGCGCGTGCATACACCGCGCCAAAGCCGATGCGGGTGAGCTCGCCCTCCATGCCGCGCAGGTATCGCTGCAGCGCGGGCACATCGGCGTCGGTGGCTTCGCGCAGGCGGGCCGAGCGGGACTTGAGCTGCACCGTGCGGTGCGTGCTGGGCTGGCTGAACACGGCGGCCAGCCGGGCGCTGCGGGCCACGTCGCGCAGCAGCCGGGTTGACTGGCTGCGGCACACAAACACGGTGATGTGCCGTCCACCATCGCCGATGTGGCTGCCCACCGCGCGCATCACGCTGGGTGTCAGGTCGGCGCCGCAACTGCTCACGATCACGGACACCCCCCCGTCCATCATGGCCAGGTGCTCGGTTGACAACAGGGTCGGCGCGGGGGCGGAGGGCATGTCGGGGCGGGCTGGGATCGCTCTGGATGATAGCCACGCCACTGTGTGCAGCCAAGGGCCGAAGCGCGGCTATTTCATCGCTTCGCTGGGCGCGCGGCTGTGCTCGTTGTTGGTGTCCACCAGCAGGCGCAGCAGCTTCATGAACTCGGCGCGCTGGCGTTCGCTCAAGGGCCCGAGGATCAGGTCTTGTGCGCCCAGCATGGCCGGCACGGCTTCGGCCAGCAGTTGCACGCCGGCGTCGGTGAGCGCGAGCTGGCGAGCACGGCGGTCTTCGGGTGCGGTCTTGCGTTCCAGCCAGCCGCGGGCTTCCAATCGGTCGACCACGCCACCGGTGGTGGAGGCGTCGAGCGCGATGGTGCGCGCCAGCGTGCGCTGGTCGATGCCGGGGTGGTTGGCCACGGTCTGCAGGGCGGCGTATTGCACCGGTGTGATGCCGATGTCACCCAGCTCCTGCAGGAAGATGCCCACCGAAATCTGGTGCAACCGGCGGATGTAGTGGCCAGGCTGGTGGTCGATGTCGACGGCGGGTGGGCTGCGTTTCATGGCGATGGAAGGTGTTGCGGGAATCCTAGCACCGCCCATACAATAAGTACACTGATCATCAGCATGCGGCCCATCTAGAGGAGACACCCATGACAGCAACACCTTCCAGGCTTCCTGTGCTGGTCGCCGGCGGCGGCATCGGCGGCCTGGCCACCGCCCTCGCCCTGGTGCGCCAGGGCTTTCGTGTGAAGGTGCTGGAGCAGGCGGCCGAACTCGGCGAGATCGGCGCCGGCATGCAGCTCGGCCCCAACGCCTTTCATGCCTTCGATGCGCTGGGCGTGGGCGAGCAGGCGCGCAAACGGGCCGTGGTCACCGACTTCATGGTGATGCACGACGCCATCGATGAATACCAGGTCGGCAAGATCCCCACCGGCGAGGCCTTCCGTCAGCGCTTCGGCAACCCCTACGCGGTCATTCACCGGGCCGATGCACACATGTCCCTGCTCGAAGGCGTGCAGGCCAGCGGGCAGATCGAGTTCCTCACCTCCACCCGCGTGACGCGCGTCGAGCAGGACGCCGACGGCGTGACCGTGCACGACCAGCACGGCAACACCCACCGCGGCCTCGCGCTCATCGGTGCCGACGGCGTGAAGTCGGTCGTGCGCCAGCAGTTCGTGGGCGACGAGGCGCGCGTGACCGGCCACGTGGTCTACCGCGCGGTGGTCGACAAGGCCGACTTTCCCGAAGACCTGCGCTGGAACGCCGCCAGCATCTGGGTCGGGCCCAACTGCCACCTGGTGCACTACCCGCTGCGCGGCGGCGAGCAGTACAACGTGGTCGTGACCTTCCACAGCCGCGAGCAGGAGGTTTGGGGCGTGACCGAAGGCAGCCAGGCCGAAGTGCAGGGTTACTTTCAAGGGCTGTGCCCCAAGGCGCGCCAGCTGATCGACCTGCCCAAGAGCTGGAAGCGCTGGGCCACGGCCGACCGTGAACCGATCGGCCAGTGGAGCTTTGGCCGCGTCACGCTGCTGGGCGATGCGGCCCATCCGACCACGCAGTACATGGCGCAGGGCGCGTGCATGGCGATCGAAGACGCGGTGACGCTGGGCGAAGCCTTGCGCGTGCACGGCAACGACATTGAGAAAGCCTTCGACCTCTACCAGCGATCGCGCGTGGCGCGCACCGCGCGCATCGTGTTGAGCTCGCGCGAGATGGGCCGCATCTACCACGCCAAGGGCGTGGAGCGGCTGGTGCGCAACGACCTGTGGCGTGGTCGCAGCCCCGAACGCTTCTACGATGCCATGGAGTGGCTGTACGGCTGGAACGTCCAGACCTGCCTCGCCCCGCACTGACCACAGGAGACACCATGAACGACCTCGGACGACTCGAAGACCTGCCCGCCGACTACGTGGCCGAGCTGCGCGCGCTCAACCTGGTGCCGCTGTGGCCCAGCCTGCGCGGCGTGCTGCCGCCGACCATTCCCACGCGGCAGACGCAGGCCACGCACTGGCCCTACAAAACCATCAAGCCGCTGCTGCTCAAGGCCGGCGAGCTCACTCCGATCGAAAAGGCCGAGCGCCGCGTGCTGGTGCTGGCCAACCCGGGCCACACGCTGGAGAAGATGCAGGCCAGCGCCGCCATGTACCTCGGCATGCAGTTGCTGATGCCCGGCGAGTGGGCGCCCAGCCACCGCCACACGCCCAACGCGGTGCGCATGGTGGTCGAGGGCGAAGGCGCCTGGACCACGGTGGACGGTGAACGCTGCCCCATGAGCCGCGGCGACCTGATCCTCACGCCCACCGGCCTGTGGCACGAACACGGCCACGACGGCACCGAGCCGGTGATCTGGCTCGACGTGCTCGACCTGCCGCTGGCCTATTACCTGGAGGTGAGCTACCACCTCAACGGCGCGCGTCAGGACACCAAACCCGGCCAGGGCGACCGCGCCTACGCCCGCGCCGGCGTGGTGCCCACGCCCGTGTTCGGCCGCAGCGGCAAGCGTTACCCCATGCTGCGTTACCCCTGGGCCGACGCCAAGGCCGCACTCGTTTCGCTCGCGGCCGACCGGCCCGACGTGGACGCGGTGCAGGTGACCTATGTGAATCCCGAAACCGGCGAAGACGTGGAGAACATCCTCGGCTTCCACGCGCTGATGCTGCGCCCAGGCCAGACGTTGAAGCTGCCTGCACGCTCGCCGGCCGTGGTCTACCACGTGATCGAAGGCGCGGCGCGCGTGGCCACCGAGGCGAAAGGTTTCGACCTCGTGGAAGCCGACACCTGCTGCATCCCCGGCTACACCGCCACCACCCTCACCAACGCCTCGGCCAGCGCGCCGGCGTTTCTGTTCATCGCCGACGAGTCGCCGCTGCACCGCAAGCTCGGCGTGTACGAAGTGCGCCCCGACAACCAACCCTCCATGCCCTGATTCCATGACCACCTACCTCTTCCCACCGCCTCCCGTTGCCGCCGTGCCCGTGCGTGGCCACACCGGGCTGTTCCCCGTCAACCGCCTGTTCTTCGTCGGCCGCAACTACCACGCGCACGCGGTGGAAATGGGCAAGCCAGTGGACAAGTCGGTCGAGCGGCCGTTCTACTTCACCAAGGCGCCGCAGACGCTGGCGATCTCGGGCGCCACCACGCCCTACCCGAGCGAGACCGCCAACTACCACTTCGAGATGGAACTGGTGCTGGCGATCGGCAAGCCCGGCTTTCGCGTGAGGGCCGACGACGCCCACGAGATCATTTACGGCTACGCCGCCGGCCTGGACATGACGCGGCGCGACCTGCAACTGGTGGCGCGCGACAAGGGCCGCCCCTGGGACCTGGGCAAGGACGTGGAGCACTCGTCGGTGTGCAGCGAGATCGTGCCCATGCCCGGTGTGGTGATCGAGCGTGGTGGCATCGAGCTCTCGGTCAACGGTGCGGTGAAGCAGAAGTCCGACGTGGACAAGCTGATCTGGAACATCCGCGAAATCATTGCCGACCTCTCGCTCTTCTACCACCTGCAACCCGGCGACCTGATCTACACCGGCACGCCCGAAGGCGTGGGCGCCGTGTTGCCGGGCGACCAGATCTCCGGCTCGGTGGAGGGTGTGGGCCGTGTCGCGCTGACGGTCGGCCCGAAGGCCTGAACACGCTCCCGGTTCAACCCGGGTCCAGGCCCCGGCGGCGCATCATGTCGGCGCTCATGGCCTCCAGCGCCTCCGGCGACAGGCCAGCCTTCGCAGCCGGGTAGACCAGGCCGTCTTCGTCGAGCAAGTGGCGGTCGTACAGGCGCGTGAAGCCGGTCAGTGCGGCCTCTTCCGGTGCGCTGAAGTGGGCCCAGCCAGCCGGTGGCGCCTGCGTCACCGAGGCGAGAGCGGCCCGCGCCGCCACCCAGGCCGCTTCCATGTCGCGGTGGTCCTGCTGCAGGCGCTGCACCACCTGCCGCAGCACGGCATCACTGCCCGCCAGCAGGGGCGGGAACACATGCCGTTCCTCGTCTTCGTGGTGCAGCGGCGCGGCCTCGTCGAAATAGCGCATCACGTCGCGCGCGGCGTCGGCCACACTCTCGTCCCAGCCGCGCACCAGCACGTGGTGCTGCAGCCTCGCCAGCAGGGCCAACATGCGTTCAACGCGTTCGTGGCAGACGCCCAGCATCTCGAACGGTGCCTCGAACCCGGCCGCGGGCGCGCGGTGCCCCGGCAGGGTGACGGACGACAGCGGGATCGAGCTGGCCATGTCAGCCCAGGGCCACAGCCTCACCTCGCGGGTTGAACGGAATGAAGGCGTGCAGCTGGCCCTGGCGGATCGCCTCCACCATGTCCTGCAGTGGTTGTTCGGCTTCGGCGCTCCCGGGCTGACGCCCGGGTGTGCCGGCGAGTGCGGCGGCGAACACCATGCCCCAGGGCTGACCGAAGGCTTTGGCCTCCTGCACCAGCTGGTCGAACGAGTGGAGCTCGTCCAGCCCTTTGTCCACGCACATCTGCGGCACCAGCGCGCCGCCCTCGCCGCGCTCGAATTCGAGGCGCTGGGCCGGCGTCGCGTCCTCGGGCAACTCGACACCGGCGAACACGAACAGCAGGCGCTGCGGCAGGGATTGGCTGCGCGCAGCGCTCAGCAAGTCGTCGAAGGTTTGAATGTTCACGGAGTCTCCAGATTCATTGGGTGGGGATCGGCGCGGGGCCGAGCGTGCTGCAGTAGTCGGCCACGGTGGGACGCGTGCGCGCGGGCCGGCGCGCCGCCACCGTGCCCACGCTCAGGAAGCACAGGGCCTGTTCGCCCGAGTGCAGGTGAAAGCGCTGGCGCAGGGCCTGCGAGCCCAGCGCCTTGCCACTCGTGAGCGCGGAGCCATAACCCATGGCGGTGGCCATGAGCAGCATGTTCTGCACCGCGCAGCCGGCCGAGAGGATGCGCTCGGCCAGGTCCACCGCCGCATCACCACGAACGCCATCCACCACGACCAGCAGCAGCAGGGGCGCGCGGTGCGCCTTCTCGCGCGCCTGGTCCAGTTGTTCGGGCGTGGCGCTGGCGTCGCGCTCGCGCAGCGCCTGCGCGAACACCTCGGCCAGCGACGCGCGCTCGCTGCGCGGCACGATCACAAAACGCCAGGGCAGCAGCTGGCCATGATCGGGCGCGGCGGCAGCCGCACCCAGAAGCGCCTGCAACTGGTTCGCGTCGGGGCCGGGGGCCAGCAGGCGTTTGGGCAGCACGGTCTGGCGCGCGTGGATCAGGTCGGCCGCGGCGCGGGCGCACTCGCGTTCCACCGTCTCGGCCTCGCCAACCAGCTGCGGCATTCGCGTGAGCAACACGGTGTTCATCCGCACACCCCGAGGTGGCCGCACTGCGTGCAGTAGTCACACCCGTCCTTGCGGATCACCGCGTGCGCGCCGCACTCGCCGCATTTCTTGCCCGGCATCATCCCGGGCGTGGCCTGCACCACCACCGGTGAGGGTTGTCCCGACGAGGGCGTGACGCCCGCGCGCTGCGCGATCAGCGTCTGCACCGCGTAGGCGATGGCCGCCACTACCGAGTCGTGCCACATCGGCACATGGGTGCCGTCGGCCTTCTGGTGGGTGCCCATGCGCACGGGGCCGCGGTCCCACACCACCTTGCGCATGTCGCGCAGGGCACGCTCCAGGAAACCACCGCGCGCCGCCAGCGAGAGCAGGCGCATGCTGGACGACACCCACTGTTGCGACTCGCCGCTCTGGCCCACCGGCATGAAAAATTCGATCGCGCGCTCCACCGTGCCCGCACCGTCGGCCGTGGGCACCGGCAGGAACGACACCAGCAGGTACAAGGTTTGATGGCCCTCCTGCGTCCAGTACTCGATCTTGTCGGCCACCGCCGGCAAGGCACCGGGCGGCCGGCTCTCGATGACCGTGCGCATAGGGTCCACCGTGGCCACGCTGGCGGTGGTTTCCGGCGTGGGCCCGGTGTCGAGCACCGAACCCAGGATGGCGTTGGGTCGGTAGGTCGCCAAACCCTTGAGCTGCGCGCGCCAGGCCTGCTGGTACAGCCCCTTGAAATCGTCGTACGGATAGTCGGCCGGCACGTTGACCGTCTTGGAAATCGCGGTGTCCACAAAGGGCTGCACCGCCTCCATCATGGCCAGGTGGTCGGTGGCCGGCATGGCCAGCGCGTTCACGAAGTACTCGGGCAGTTGCGCCATGTCGCCGCCGAGTTCGCGGTAGAGGCGCCAGGCGTGGTCCTCCACCGCGTAGTCGGTAGTGGTGCCGTCGGCCTCGCGCTTCTTGCGCCGGTACATCCAGGAAAACGGCGGCTCGATGCCGTTGGACGCGTTGTCGGCAAAAGCCAGGCTGACCGTGCCGGTGGGCGCGATGGAGAGCAGGTGGCTGTTGCGAATGCCATGGGTGCGGATGGCGTCCTGCAACGCCTTCGGCAGCCGGCTGGCGAACGTGCCTTCAGCGAGATACCCGTCGGCATCGAACTTCGGGAAGGCGCCCTTCTCCTGCGCCAGCGCCACCGAAGCCGTGTAGGCCGCGTCGCGCATGCGCTCGGCGATCTGCGCGGCCAGCGCGCGGCCTTCTGCGCGGTCGTAGCGCACGCACAGCATGGCCAACGCATTGCCCATGCCGGTGAAACCCACGCCGATGCGCCGCTTGGCCGCCGACTCCTCGCGCTGCTGCGGCAGTGGCCAGAAGGTCACATCAAGCACGTTGTCCAGTGCACGCACCTGCAGCGCCACAGCCGCCTCGAAGGCCTCGAAGTCGAAGCTGGGCAGGCCGCCGAAGCCGAAGGGGTGGCGCACAAAGCGCGGCAGGATCACCGGGCCGAGGTCGCAGCAGCCGTAAGGCGGCAAGGGCTGCTCACCGCATTGCCCTGTCACCAGGCCATTGAAAATCACGGTGTTGTGATCGGCCTGGGTGGTGTCGAAGACAGCTTCCTGGCCGGCGGGCACGATGGCGGCAATCCGGCTCGCGAACCGTTGGGTTTTGCGCAGCACCTTGTCGGCCACCCATTCGCGGTACCGGGCTGTCTTGTAGTCAAGCAGGAAACCGATCTCGCTCATGAACTGCTCGCGCGACTCGCCGTCCAGAATGAGTTCGTATTGGGTCTTGCACGCGTAGTCGGCCTGTCCACCCTTGCCGTTGGGCATGGCCTTGACGGTCGCTTCCCTGCGCAAACGCACCCGGCTGAACACCCCGAAGTTGGCCAGCAGCACCTGCACGTCTTTCAGCAGTTGTGGGTAGCTGGAGCTCAAACGGATGGAGCAACTCTCGCTGGCGCTGGAGATATTGACCGTGCCGTCGGTCTGGTAGAGGGCCCTCAGATAAGCCTTGACGCAGGCCTCGTTGCCTTGCCAGACCACCTCGGGTACCCGGAGCTTGGTGTCGCGCGTGAAACCCAGTGCTTCCAGGGCGCGCGCCAGCAGCACAGAACGAATGAACACGTGGTTGCGCTCTGCAACAGCCACGGGCGTGACGCAATAGGTCCGCTGCGTTCGCGACAAACTCGCGATCATGGCGTTGACCGTGGTGGTCACCCGCTCGGCGAGTTCGCGCTCCTGGTTCCAGAGATTGATGCACACCACCTCCTGCCCTTTCCCGCGGTGGGTGAAATGGCCGTCGCCCGTGATCAGGCCGAGCAGCAGGCCCAGTTCTTCGCTGCCCTGCTGACCAAACTGGCCCTTACCGGACTGCACCCACAACTCGTCGCCGACCTTCAGATCCGACAGCTTGAGCTTGCCGCGTGCGGTGTAGAAATCGTGCCAGGCCGTGGCCTTGATCTCGTGGCCGTCTTCGGTGGTGAGCTTGAACACATCGGCCAGGTGGGCGGTCATGAACGCGGGCTTGGCCGGGCGGATGTCGACGCCCCGCCCCTCCCGGCCCAGCGCCCGGCGATCCACGGTGGTTTCCAGGGGCAGTCCGCTGTTGTAGAGGTCGCCAATCCGCACCAGCCCGTGTTGTGTCGCCAGTCGGGTGTCGGCCGTCACGCAAGGGTTGGTCGCCTCGATCGATTCGCAGTAGCGCAGGTTGTTGTCCTGCTGGATGTGGTCGAGGAACAGGATGCCGGGTTCGGCGAAATCGTAGGTGGAGCGCATCACCGTGTCCCACAGCTCGCGCGCCGGCAGGCTGCGGTAGACCCACAGGCCGTCGGCGCGTTGGTGGGCGCCCTGGGCCAGGAGCGCTGCGCCGGGGCGGGCGCGGTGCACCAGCTCCCAGGGCTGGTCGTCGGCCAGGGCGCGCATGAAGGCGTCGCTCACGCCGACCGACACGTTGAAGTTGTTCCAGCGCCCCGGTGTGCGCTTGGCGGTGATGAACTCCAGCACGTCGGGGTGGTCGATGCGCAGCACACCCATCTGCGCACCGCGCCGCGCGCCCGCGCTCTCCACCGTGGCGCACGACTGGTCGAACACGTTGATGTAGCTGCACGGCCCCGAGGCCAGCGACGCCATGGTTTTCACCTCGGCGCCGCGCGGGCGGATGCGCGAGAAGTCGTAGCCCACGCCACCGCCCCGGCGCATGGTCTCGGCGGCTTCGCGCAGGGCTTCGTAGATGCCGGGGTAACCGCCGTCGTCCAGGCCCTGGATGCAGTCGCCCACGGGCTGCACGAAACAGTTGATCAGCGTGGCCTGGATGGCGGTGCCGGCCGCGCTCATGATGCGACCGGCACCGATGGCGCCGGCCTGCAGGTTGTCGAAAAAGCGCTGCTCCCACAGCGCGCGATCGGCCTCGGGTTCCACCCAAGCCAGTGCACGCGCCACGCGGCGGTAGATGTCCTGCTCGCTGGTCTCGCCGTCCTTGAGGTACTTCTCCTTCAGCACGTCCAGCGTGATGGGTTGCTGGCCGATGGCGGTGCTGGCCGATTTCAGAGCGTCGCGTTTCATGTTCGGGTGTTCCAGATTAAGCCAACGAAGGACGGACACCGCCCAGCAGCCATCGCATGAGGTCCTGCACCGGACGGATCTGCTGGCCGAACGGCAGCACACCCGCGCCCCGGAAAAACAGGCCCTTCTGCGCGTCGCCGTCGAGCGCGTGACCGAGCTGTTGGTCGATGCAGAACTGCCCCATCTCGCCCTTGCCGTCGCGCAGGCCGCAATGGGCCAGGCAGTCAAACGCCATGTTGCACTTTTTCTTCACATGCGCAACCGCCTTCAGTCGCGGCTCCAGGCGCAGGTATTTGTCCAGCCAGGGCGTGCGCACGGCGCGGGCGGGCAGGCCGGCCACGCTGATGAACTCCACCAGGTCTTCGGGCCGGGCCTCTGCCAGCACGCGTTTGAAGGCCGCATCGGCGTCGCACTCGGTGGTGACGGCGAAAGCCGTGCCCAGCTGCACCGCGCTGGCGCCCAGGGCCTGCAGGCGCAGGATGTCGTCGCGGCTGCCGATGCCACCGGCGGCGATGAGCGGTATCTCGCGCTCGATGCCGGCGCTCTTGAAGAACTCCAGCACCTGCGGGATCACCACCTCGAAATCGAACCGCGTGTCCTGCAGGTCGGCCACCTTGGCCGCACCGAGGTGGCCACCAGCCAGCCGGGGGTGTTCGATCACGATGGCGTCGGGCAGGCGTCCCTTTTTCTCCCACTTGCGCACCACCAGCTGCACGCCGCGCGCGTCCGACAGGATGGGGATGAGCGCGGTGTCGGGGTGGTCGCGCGCGAGCTCGGGCAGATCCAGCGGCAGGCCCGCGCCCACCACCACCGCGTCGGCGCCGCTGTCCAGCGCCTGGCGCACGTACTGCTCGTAGGCGCTGAGTGCCTTCATCACGTTGACCGCGACCAGGCCACGGCCTTGCGCCAGGGCTTTGGCACCACGGATCTCGCGGTCCAGCGCCACGAGGTTGGCGGTGTCGATGCGTTCGCGCGCGTCGGGCTCCTTGTCCAGGTGGGCGGTGGCGACCATCAGGTCGGGGTGGCGCCGGCGCAAGTCCACCGCCGAGACCGTGCCCACACCACCGAGCCCGGCCACGGTGCCCGCCAGCGAAGCGGCCGACACACCCACGCCCATGCCGCCCTGCACCACCGGCAGCAGCTCGCGCCCGCGCAGGTGCCAGGTGCGCAAACCGCCCGTGCGGGCCAGGGTCTGCAGTTCGGCCGCCAGCGTGTCGCGAGCTTCAGTAGCTGATGACTTGTCCATCGTGTTCCACATAAGGTTGGTACGGCCCGGTGCCGCTGTTGGAGGCTACCGAGGCCGCGACGAAGTCACCTTGCTGTGCATCAAACACATGCACTTCACCGTCTTCGATCACGTAGTGCCAGCCGTGCAGGGTGAGCCGGCCGGCCTCGACCTCGCGCCGCACCATGGGGTAGCCCATGAGGCGTTCGAGCTGCAGCACCACGGCGCGCTGCTCGGTACGGCGCATCGACTCGGCGCAGGGCTGCACCGGCAGCAAAGCCTCGTCGATCAGCTTGAGCCACGCGGTGAGGGCCACGGCCTCGGCGGGCGCACCTTCGTAGGCGGCGCGTATGGCGCCGCAATGGCTGTGGCCACAGATCACGATGCGCTCCACGTGCAGGCTGAGCACGGCGAACTCGATCGCGGCCATCGTTCCGTGCAATCCGTGCGACTGGTCATGCGGTGGGACGAGGGCGCCCACGTTGCGCACGATGAAGAGTTCACCCGGGCCGGCCCCCGTGAGCAGGTAGGGCACGAGGCGTGAATCGGAGCAGCCGATGAACAGCGTCTTGGGGTGCTGGCCCTCGGCCACCAGATCCTGAAAGCGCTGCTGGTGGAGCGGGAAGTAGTCGGAGCGGAAATGCCGCAGGCGCAACAGCAGCTCGTCCGCTGAAGCACCTGTGGCGGGAACGTTCATTGCACGAGTGGGGTGTCGGCCCCTTCCAGTTCCACGCCTTCAACGTCCGCCTGACCCACCAGCAGCTGAATGTACTGGCGCAACGCCGTGGCCTGTGACTGCAGGGCCAGCCGCGCGCCGATCTGCGCCTGCAGCTCGGCGAACTCGGGCAGACGCCCGGGCTCGCGCTCCAGCACCTCGACGATGTGCAGGCCGAAGCGGCTGTGCACCAGGCGCGGGTGCAGGCCCAGGGCCTGGATGGCGTCGTTCTGCAGGAACAGTGCCTTGGCCAGCTCGGGCGCGCACTCCTGGGGCGTGATCCAGCCGAGGTCGCCGCCCTGCGCGCTCGACGGGCAGTTGGAAAGTTCGGCCGCGAGCTGCGCGAAACGATCGATGGCCACGCCCTGGCGCGGGAGTTCCAGCAGCGCGGCTTCGGCGCGCTGGGCCAGCGCGTTCACCGGCACACCCGGTGTAACCGCGAACAAGATGTGCCGCACGTGCAGCGCCTGTCCCACCACAAAGCGCGGCTTGTGCGCCTCGTAGTGGCGCCGGCATTCCTCGACGCCGGGCTCGGGCGAGTGCACTTCGGCTTCGAGCAAGGCCTCGATCGCGCGGCGCGTGGCGTCGTCGGGCTCGGGTGCGGCGAGACCGGTGAAACGCGGCAACAGGCCGACGCTCACCGCCTGTTGGCGCAGCAGCTCGGTGCAGGCACGTTCGCGCAAGGTCTGCTCGTCCAGCGTCTCGCCGGCTTCGTGCAGGGCGATGCCGTTGATGCTGGCGATCCCGGCCGGGGCCGCCGCAGCGGCCTCGGGACTCTTGCAGGCGCAGGCGCTGCTGCCGCAACCCGAAGAGGTGGAAAGGTCTTGGTTCATGGGGTGCTCCCGTGGGTGGGGTGGATCAGCGGGGCTGGGAAGGGTGGGCCGGGTTCGTCGGGTTGGCCGGCACGCCCAGGCGGCGGCTGCGTACCACCTGGTAAGGCCGCACCAGGTAGGCCACGCTGGCGAAGCCGCTCCACACATGCACGAGTCGCGAGAACGGGAATAGCAGGAAGATGGTCATGCCCAGCACCATGTGCACCTTGAAGGGCCAGTCCAGCGCGACCAGGGCGGACGCCTCGGGGCGGAAGGTGACGATGCGTTGCGCCCACTCGGCCAGCACCAGCATGGCGCTGCCGTCCGAGTGCGAATACGAGTACGGCAGCGTGATCAGTCCCAGCACCAGCTGCACCCACAGGATGATCAGGATGGCGAGGTCGGTGCGGTGGCTGGTCAGGCGGATGCGCGGGTCAAAAATGCGCCGGTGCAGCAGCACGGTCAGGCCCACGAAGCAGATGACGCCGGCGGTGCCACCCGCGTAGATCGCCAGCCGCTGCTTGGTCGCAGCCTCCATGAAGCCTTCGTAGAAGAAGTGCGGCGTGAGCAGGCCCACGGCGTGCCCGAAGAACAGGAACAGGATGCCGATGTGGAACAGGTTGCTGCCCCAGCGCAGCTGGCCTTTGCGCAGCAGCTGCGAGGAATCGCTTTTCCAGGTGTACTGGTCGCGGTCGAAGCGGGCCAGGCTGCCCATGAAAAACACGGCCAGGCAGATGTAGGGATACACGCCGAAGAGGAAGTGGTGCAGTGAGGTCATGCCTGTGCTCCTGATGGGGATGAGGGGTGACGGCCGGTGGCCGCCTTCACGATGCGGATCGGTTGGGGCTGGCCGGGCTTGGCCTGGCCTTCGGTGGAGCAACCGCCGAACACCGCGGGCTCGGCCCAGCTCTCGTCGATGCCGGGGTCGGCCGCCACCGGCACCGGCTCGGCTTTCTCACCCGCGATCTCGAGCACGGCGGCCAGCACGCTGGCGTACGGACTCTCGCGCTTGAGCAGTGCACTGAAGATCACCCGCACGATGTGTGCGCTCTCGCCGAGGAACTCACGCGCCACCGCAGCGGGCTGGGTGGAGGCGAATTCGAGCAGCACGCTCAGGTGGTCCGGCAGCTCGGCCGGGCCGAAAAAGAGGCCGGCTTTCTCGTAGGTCTGGATCAGGTCGATCATGGCCGGACCCCGGTCGCGCGAATCGCCGAGCACGTGTTCGAAGAGGTGCAGCGCGGTGCTGCGACCGCGGTCGAACAGCTCCACGTAGTCGGCCTCGACGTCGAGCGCCGGCTGCTGGCTCAGGTGCACCAGCAGGGCATCGAGCTCGGTCAGGCGCGCGGGCGGCAAGGCGGCCTCGGCGCGCAGCGCGTCGCGCAGTTCGCCAGCGTGCTCGCGCAGCTCGGCGGTGGGGTAACGCAGCAGGTGGGCGAGCACACGCAGCGTGTGCACGGCGGGCTTGGGTGTGGTGGAGAAAAGTCCCATGTCAGACCCCCGCCTTGATCGGAATCGTGCGCTTCTTCTCGCTACCAAAGAGACTCGTTTCCGTCTGCCCTTCCGAGCAGCCGTTGCCGAAGGTGAAGCCGCAGCCACCTTTGATGTTGAAGGTGTTCTCGGCGTATTCGCGGTGGGTGGTGGGAATCACGAAACGGTCCTCGTAGTTGGCAATCGCCATGGTCTGGTACATGTCCTCGACCTCGCGCACGCTCATGCCCACCTGGTCAAGCACGTCCTGGTTGATGACGCCGTCCACGTGTTTGGCGCGCTGGTAGCTGCGCATGGCCAGCATGCGTTCGAGTGCGCGCACCACCGGCACGGTGTCACCGGCGGTCAGCAGGTTGGCGAGGTACTTCACCGGGATGCGCAGCTGGCTCACGTCGGGGATTTCACCGTTGCCACCCAGGTGCCCGGCGTTGGCCGCGGCGGTGATGGGCGAGAGCGGTGGCACGTACCAGACCATGGGCAGCGTGCGGTACTCGGGGTGCAGCGGCAGCGCCACCTTCCAGTCCACCGCCATCTTGTAGACCGGGCTGTGGCGCGCGGCCTCCAGCCAGTTGTCGGGGATGCCGTCGGCGCGCGCCTGTGCGATCACGGCCGGGTCGTGCGGGTCCAGGAACAGGTCGATTTGGGCCTTGTAGAGGTCCATCTCGTTGGGCACGCTGGCGGCTTCCTGGATGCGGTCCGCGTCGTACAGCAGCACGCCGAGGTAGCGGATGCGGCCCACGCAGGTTTCGCTGCAGACCGTGGGCTGACCTGCTTCGATGCGCGGGTAGCAGAAGATGCACTTCTCGGCCTTGCCGCTTTTCCAGTTGTAGTAGATCTTCTTGTAGGGGCAGCCGCTCACGCACATGCGCCAGCCGCGGCACTTGTCCTGGTCGATCAGCACGATGCCGTCTTCCTCGCGCTTGTAGATCGAGCCCGAGGGGCACGAGGCCACACACGCCGGGTTGAGGCAGTGCTCGCACAGGCGCGGCAGGTACATCATGAAGGTGTTCTCGAACTCCCCCACCATGGCCTTCTGCGCCGCCTCGAAGCCGTTGAAGTTGGCGTCCTTGCTGCGTTTGGCGAACTCGCCGCCCAGGATCTCTTCCCAGTTCGGGCCCCACTCGATCTTCTCCATGCGCTTGCCGGTGATCAGGCTGCGCGGGCGCGCGGTGGGCGTGTGCTTCATCTCCGGAGCCGACTGCAGGTGGTCGTAGTCGAAGGTGAAGGGCTCGTAGTAGTCGTCGATCTCCGGCAGGTGCGGGTTGGCGAAGATCTTCATCAGCAGTTGCCACTTGCCACCCTGCTTGGGCACGATCGAGCCGTCGGCGCGGCGCGTCCAGCCGCCTTGCCACTTTTCCTGGTTCTCCCACTCTTTCGGGTAGCCGATGCCGGGCTTGCTCTCCACGTTGTTGAACCAGGCGTATTCCACCCCGGGT
>Ga0210247_100414_pt1 | contig 40331 bp, 41 predicted proteins | sample ChrtobMetP3_16mM_FD_155449 | JGI IMG/M metagenome (GOLD analysis project Ga0210247, IMG submission 155449) | Chrysochromulina tobin associated microbial communities from unialgal haptophyte culture, Seattle, Washington, United States - P3_16mM | ecosystem: Host-associated > Algae > Haptophytes >... | reverse complement strand
GGACCTGTGGGGAAGAGGGGGGGGGGGCGCCGTGGTGAGCACTGGCATGCCACGTGGGTGGCGAGGGAGCGGACCTGAGCGGCGATGAGGGGCGTAATCAATGATGAGGCGCGCGCGCCATCAGTGATGAGGGGCGTCATCAGTGATGAGGGGCGTCATCAGAGTGACCCTCGGCCTTGCTCCTCCGCAATCAAGGGCAATCAATGGCAATCAATGGCAATCAATGGAAATCGATGGCAATCAAGAGACAATCAATGGCAATCAATGGCAATCAATGGCAATCAATGGCAATCAATGGCAATCAATGTACCAAGGGCACTTCGAGGCCAATCCGCATCGGGGGCAGCTGGGCGGCGCCCGCGTGTAACGTCCACACCCCGACATGCTCGGAGGGGGCCCCCTCCGACAACACACCGAGGGACACGCGCTCAGGGCCGCCGTCATCACCACCGCCGCCCCCACCACCGCCGCCCCCACCACCACCACCGCCGCCCCCGCCCTCCGCAAGAGTGCAATCAGCGAGATTGCAATCAGCGAGATTGCAATCAGCGAGATTGCAATCTCGGAGATTCCCTCGGTCCTCCGCCGAGAGCAGGTAGAGCGGCGCGCCCGAGACGGCGCGCACGCCCGCCGCGCGCAGCCGCACCGCCTCGCCCACGTGCACGACGGCGCCGTCCCGAGCGCCCACAACGGCGCCGTCCCGAGCGCCCACGACGGCGCGCTCGAGCACAAAGAGCTCGTGGGCGAGGGGTTCCCTCGCGCCGTACTCGCCCTGGCGCTGCCGGTCCGCGCACACGCGCCCGCCCGCCACGGCGCTCGCGCTCACGTACTTGCCTAAATGGGCGATGGTGAGGCTCAGCGCGTCGCCGTAGCGCAGCGGCTCCGCCGATGGGCACGCGCCGTCTTGGGCGCGCCGGAGGACGAGCTGTTGCCACGGGCCGGCGGCATCGTCCCAGCGAGCACGCACCTGCATGCAATCAACGGCAATCAGATGCAATCAACGGTAATCAGATGCAATCAGATGCAATCAGATTCAATCAGAGGCCATCAGAGGCGGACGGCGCAATCCACGCGCACATGAGTGCGGTCGCAATCAAGGAACGTGCCGCCTGCATGCAATCAAGGCGCACATGAGTGCGGTCGCAATCGAGGAACTTGCCGCCTGCCACCGCGGGCATGCCCGTGCGCAAGCAGATCGACGCCTCGTCGAACAAAGGGGACGGCGCCGTGTTGGGCGCACCCGAAGGGGACGTGACCGACGCGCCCGCGCCGTCTTGGGCGCTCGTTCGCGGCAGGATGGTGGTTTCGAGGAGCACCTCACCCGAGGGGCGCAGCGTGCAGACGGTGCTCATCACGGCGCTCCGGTCGGGGCAGAGCGCCGCGTGCGACCGAACGCTCACGCCGCCCGAGAATGTGCCCGAGATTGTGCCCGAGACGGCGCCTGACGGAACGCTCACCACGCCGCCGCCGCCGCCGCCGCCGCCACCCGCTCCGCCGGGCGCCGTCTCGGGCGCCATCTCGGGCGCCGTCTCGGGCACAATCTCGGGCGCGGTCTCGCAGCGGAGGTAGCCTCCGTGCGACGGTCGCCCGACCGTGCGCCACTTTCGCGCGCGAAGGTACTGCGGCATGCAACCCGAACGCGCTGTGGTGAGCACTTGCATGCCACGGATGCGCGAAGGCACTGCGGCATGCAACCGCCCAGAGCCGAGCTCGTGCATGCAACCGTCGGTGGCAATCGAGCGTCATCAGCGAATGTCATCAGCGAATGTCATCAGCGCATGTCATCAGCGAGGCTCATCAGCGAATGTCATCAGCGTATGTCATCAGCGAATGTCATCAGCGAATGTCATCAGCGCACCTGCCCAGAGCCGAGCTCGTTGTCGTTGAGGGCGCGCCATAGGGTGGGCTCTATGGGCCTGATGAGGGGGGCAATCAGCGAGGCAATCAGTGAGGCAATCGGAGGCATTCAAAGGCCATCAGTGGCAATTATTGAGGCCATCAGGGGCAGGAGGAGGCCATCAGAGAGGCCATCAGAGGAGGCAATCAGAGAGGTCATCAGAGGAGGCCATCAGAGAGGTCATCAGAGAGGTCATCCGAGGCGCGCTCACCCCGCGAGCCTCTCGACGCCCCCGTACGCGAGTCCGATAGGCAAGCCTGTGACGCGCGAGATGGTCAGCGTGACACCGGCGCCGCCCGCGCCCGCGCAGCTCAGCACGATCTCGCGCTCGAGATCCGCCGCGTCGACGGTGACGTGGCCGCTCGAGGGGGGGCCGAGCGCCGTACCGGGCGCCGCCTGCCTGCTTCGCGACGCCGTATCGAGCGCCATCCTCTTCTTGATTTGCTCGGGCGTGAGCGGCGACGGCGGCGGCGAGGGCTCGTCAACGGACATTCGGTCCTCGTGGCTTGGGAGATTGGGGAGATGCGGGAGATGTAGCTGCACCCACGCCACCTGCATGCAACGCAATCAATGACCATCATCATCAGTGGCCATCGTCATCAATGACCATCATTATCAGTGACCATCATCATCAATGACCATCATTATCAATGACCATCATCATCAATGACCATCATTATCAATGACCATCATCATCAGTGTCCATCAGAGGCGATCACCTCGTGCCCGTCGGCGCGGCGGAAGCGAAGCTCGAGCAGCCGCTCAACGGTCGCGCCCGACACGGCGCGCGCCTCCGCCGTGTGACGAAACTCGAGCAGCGCCGATCCGCCCGCGACGACGCGCGGCAGCGCGAGCGACTGCTCGTGCGCGACGGGTAGCCCGTCCTCGAGCACGCACCACGTGGCATGGAGGGCATCGAGCGTTACGAAGTCGTACCTGATGAGGATGATGAGGGTCGCCATCAGGCGATGAGGATGATGAAGTACGACGCAATCAGACGCAATCAGACGCATTCGCTGATGAGGGTTGCCATCGGGTGGCGATCTCAGGCGATCTCAGAGGCAATCTGACGAATCTGAGCGCAATCTGAGCGCAATCTGAGCGCCATCATCTCGCGCCGTACTGAGCGCCATCATCTCGCGCCGTACTGAGCGCCATCATCTCGCGCCGTACCGGTTAAACACGCGAAGGCGCGCCTCTGTGAGCGTGAGGCTCGTCGCGTCAGCCGGCTCAACGGCCACCGGCTGCTGCGCATGCTTCGCTTCGAATGCATGCGGATTGGCATGCAATCGGTCGGGCTGCACGAGGCCGTTGATGCAGAAGGCCTCGTCGGATGGAGTGCCCACCGGTCCAAAGTCGCCACCGTACCTGATGAGCGACGCAATCGGACGCAATCAGCATGCACTCATCGTCGGATGGAGTGCCCACCGGTCCAAAGTCGCCACCGTACCTGATGAGCGACGCAATCAGACGCAATCAGCATGCACTCAGCATGCACTCAGCATGCACTCAGCATGCACTCAGCATGCACTCAGCATGAAATTAGCGCACCCGAACTTGCGCGGCGCTCCGGGCATCAGCAGTCCCTGGTCGACCCAGTCCCAAATGCAGCCGCCCTGCAGGATGCCCCACTTGCGGATCACCTGATGAGGGGTGCAATCATAGGTCATCAGATGCACTCAAATGCAATCAGACGCAATCAGACCACTTGCGGATCACCTGATGAGGGATGCAATCAGACGCACTCAGACCGAACTCAGCTGCACTCAGACCGCCATCATGATGAGGGGGGCAATCAGCCTGATGGCCATCACCCAGCGCACCTGCCAGTACTCTCGCAGCCCGCCGCAGCTATTGCCCATGGCATGCGAGTACTCGCACATGATGAGAGGGAGAGCGAGCGGATCGAGATCATATCTGGCGGCGTAACGCTCGAGCTTCGCTGGGCTCGGGTACATGGGCACGTACCTGATGATGAGGCGCGCAATTAGAGGTCATCAGAGGTCATCAGAGGCAATCAGAGCTTCGCTGGGCTCGGGTACATGGGCACGTACCTGATGATGAGGCGCGCAATCAGCGAGGTACTCAGGGGAAGGCAAATGAGGCGCGCAATCAGCGAGGCACTCAGGGGAAGGCAAATGAGGCGCGCAATCAGCGAGGCACGCACAGGTCCGTGTCCGCGTCAATGGTCTCGATCTCGTGTGTGCTCCAGCCTGGCTCCACCCTAGCGTTCTCGTACTGCACGGGCCGCGTCGGCTCACCTGATGAGGACAGCAATCAGTGGCCATCATCAGTGGTCATCATCAGCGGGCACGCACGTCGCTCAGCTGATGAGGACAGCAATCAGTGGCCGTCATCAGTGGTCATCAAGCATCATCAGGCAGATCGGGATCGTGCCCACCTGATGAGGACAGCAATCAGTGGTCATCATCAGTGGTCATCATCAGCGGGCACGCACGTCGCTCAACTGATGAGGAAAGCAATCCGACGTAATCAGTGGGGCCGTCATCAGCGGGCACGCACGTCGCTTGAGCCACTGGTACATTCTGTGGAAGGCCGGTCCGTTGCCCGCCTCATTGCCGAGCGACCAGATGATGATCGAAGTGTGGTTCTTGTCACGTTCACACATCCGCTGCACCCGATCGAGGTGCGCGTCGTGGTAGTCGGGGTGGCATGCGAGCGTCTTCTCACCGAAGCCCATCCCATGCGACTCAACATTCGCTTCGTCGATGACGTACAGCCCGAGGGCGTCGCAGAGGGCATACCAGCGCTCGTCACAGGGGTAGTGCGAGCAGCGTACGGTGTTGAAGTTGAGTTCCTTCATCAGGCGCACATCATGCCGCATCCCCTCGACCCCCACCACGTGCCCATTCACAGGGTCGTGCTCATGACGGTTCACACCGGCGATGGTCACGGCCACGCCGTTCACCAGGAGACGACCGTTGCGTACTTGGACGGTTCGCAACCCCACACGCGAGCGGATGACCTGTGATGAGGGAGGCAATCAGCGAGGCGATGAGCACTGGTGGAACATGAGGAGGAGGGCCATCAAGCGTGATGAGGGAGGCAATCAAGGGTGGCAATCACCTCGAGCAGCTCGTCGCCCGCGTAGAGCGAGATGAGCAGGGTGTACAAGTACGGCGACTCCGCGCTCCATCGATGCGCTGAACCTGCCGGTACGGGCAGCACGCCGCGTACCAGCGCCGCAGCACGCGTGCGCACTCGAGCGCCGTCATGGTGGACGTTGTCGTGGTGGACGTGCTGCATGGCCACTTGGATGCTCGCGCGGCTGAGCACGGGGCCATCGGCGACACTCCAGAGATCTGGACCTGCGAGATCGGGGAGATCGGTCATCAGAGGTTATCAGAGGCAATCAGAGATCTGGACCTGGGAGATCGGGGAGATCGGTCATCAGAGGTCATCAGAGGCAATCAGAGATCTGGACCTGCGAGATCGGGGAGGTCGGTCATCAGAGGTCATCAGAGGTCATCAGAGATCTGGACCTGCGAGATCGGGGAGATCGGTCATCAGAGGTCATCAGAGGCAATCAGAGATCTGGACCTGCGAGATCGGGGAGGTCGGTCATCAGAGGTCATCAGAGGTCATCAGAGGCAATCAGAGATCTGGACCTGGGAGATCGGGGAGATGGGGGAGATTGGTCAAGATCGGTCGAGCTCGGTCGAGATCGGTCGGACGGATTCGCACTCAGAGGTCATCAGAGGTCATCAGAGGCCATCAGAGGCCATCAGAGGCAATCATCATCGGACCTGCGGCATCGGAGATCGGACGGTCGAGCGGCGACGGGGCTGACGAATCTCCTGATGAATCTCCTGATGAATCGTCTCCAAGCAACTCCAATTCCACTCGCAGCGGCCCCAAGCCCGCGCCCACGACGGCGCCCAGCGCGCCGGCCACCGCGATCTCGCGCAGCTCGAGATCGACTTCGACCGCGCCCACGCACTCCTCGTCATCTGCCACCATCTCGCGAGGTGCCATCTCGCGAGGCGGGACGCCCGTGACCGTCGTACGGACGGCATAGTCGCGCACCTGATGAGGGAGGCCATCAGTGGTCATCAGAGGTCATCAGGGCTCGTACGGACGGCATAGTCGCGCACCTGATGAGGGAGTCCATCAGTGGTCATCAGAGGTCATCAGGGCTCGTACGGACGGCATAGTCGCGCACCTGATGAGGGAGGCCATCAGTGGTCATCAGAGGTCATCAGGGCTCGTACGGACGGCATAGTCGCGCACCTGATGAGGGAGGCCATCAGTGGTCATCAGAGGTCATCAGGGCTCGTACGGACGGCATAGTCGCGCACCTGATGAGGGAGGCCATCAGTGGTCATCAGAGGTCATCAGGGCTCGTACGGACGGCATAGTCGCGCACCTGATGAGGGAGGCCATCAGTGGTCATCAGAGGTCATCAGTGGTCATCAGTGGTCATCAGTGGTCAGCAGAGGTCATCAGGGGTCGTACTGACGGCAGAGTCGCGCACATGCACACGCGGCCGGAGCTGCAGATAGCAATCTCGCGTGATGATAGCAATCTCGCGTGATGATGGCAATCTCGGCAGATAGCAATCTCGCGCACATGCACACGCGGCCGGAGCTGCAGATAGCAATCTCGCGTGATGCCCGCGAGCCACCACATGTCCTGATCCTCGAGGTAGCTCCCGTCGCACCAGCACACCACGAGCAGCGCGATCACAGTCGGCTCGCCGGGAAGGAGCAGTGCGGTGACGTCAAACTCGGCCGGGAGCTTCGAGTCCTGTGAGTAGCCCACCGGCGTGCCGTTGACCCAGACGTAGACGGCCGAGGTGACCGCGCCGAGGTGCAGGATGACGGCGCCGTCCGCGGCCGTCCATGGCACGAGCACCGACTTGCGGTACGCGCCCGTCGGGTTGTACTCGGGCCCGGGCGTCGCTCCCTTGTACTTGATCTTCGGTGGGTTGTGCTCGAAGATGTACTCGACGTTCGTGTAGATCGGGAAGCCGTGGCCGCAGAGCTCCCAGTTGGCCGGGACGGGGATCGAGCCCCACGCGCTCGCGTCAAAGCCGGGCTCTTCGAAGCCCATCGGACGGTCGGCGAAGCGCTCCGCCCACGAGAAGGCCCACTCGCCGTTGAGGGAGAGCAGCCGCGCGGAATCGCCGCGGCCCGAGAGGGCCACCGCGCGGCTCTCCGCGCCGAAGAGTGTCGCGTGCGCCGGCTCCTTGTTGATGCCGAACACGCGCGGCTCCTCCCACTCGGTGAAGGTGAACATGTTTCGTGTGACAGAGCGCGGCAAAATCTCCCGAAATGAAATCCGTCCAGGTCCGAAAGGAACCCGGCGTGTCTGGAGTTGGAAAGAGGCATGGGCTCCACCCAATCCGTGGCGCGAGCGAGCGCGGGCAGCACGCACGCGAGCGCGACGCGGCCGAGCATGGCCAGCAGCAGCAGCAGCAGCCGCCGCCAGGGTGTGCCGGCGTCGCCAGAACCACCGAGACCGGCAGCCTCCGCCGGCTTGTCGAGCCCTCCGTCTCCGGCCTCGTCGAGCCCTCAGCTGGGCAGGCCACCAGCATTCCTCCAGCGTCAGCACCGCTGCGACGAGTGCCCGGTCGAGGAGCCGGAGGTGGTGGTCAAGGTGGAGGCGGTGCCCTCGGTGGTCGAGACGCCCGCCGCGGCAGTTGCCCAGGGGGGTGCGGACGAGCTTATCGAGTGCGTCATTTGCCTCAACGAGCTGGGCGGCGTCGACGATCCGGGCAGCACCCTTCTGTGCGGCCACCGCTTCCACGCGCAGTGCATCGACGAGTGGCTCGCCAAGGACGGTCGGTGCCCGGTGTGTCGCCAGCGCATGCGTGAGCAACCCCCCGAGGCCCGCGCAGACCCGGTGCAGACGACTGCCGGGCTGCGCGCGATCGCCGCGACGGCGATGCTCGTGCTCGAGTCGCGCAGGCTCATGATGCTCGCCGCGATGGAGGGCGCCCTCGCGGTACTCGTCATGTCGTACGTGAACTCACCGCACCTCCTCTGATGACCTCTGATGGCCTCTGATGACCTCTGATGGCCTCTGATGACCTCTGATGACCTCAGATGAACTCGGATGATCTCGGCTGACCTCTGATGACCTCTGATTGCCTGCCTCATCAGTTATGTGAACAACCTGGTCTCGCCGCTCCTCATGATCCTCGCCGCGTTGGTCACCTTCATCGGCGTCTCGCATTACTTGCCACGTGTCATCCACTTCGCACGCGCTCTTCTGATGACCAACGCCATCTACCACATCTACTTGATCTCGTCAGTGGCGCGTCGCCGGACGGACGGCACTGACCAGCCCTCCTTTCTTTCCCAAAATGCGGTGAGGGTGCCTTTGAAGCCCTCGGATGGCCTCGGATGGCCTCGGATGACCTCCGAAGTGTCTCGGAAGTGTCTCAGAAGCGACCCGAAGTGTCTCGGAAGTGTCTCTGACTGCATCTCTGTGCACCCCCCTCTTCAGGTACTGCTCGCGATTGCATGCATTGGCTTCATGGAGGTCGCGATACTCCAAAAGTGCGCCCCCGCTATTCAGATTCAGAGCGCCTCCCCCCCGATTGCATGCATTGGCTTCACGGCGCACCGCGAGGCTCCTAAAGGAGATGCGCCCTTTCCTCGCAACGCCACGCCTGCATGCAAGCGCTCATCACGGCGCCCCTTCTTGCCCACAGGTGCGCCCTTTTCCTCGCAAGGCTGCGCCTCGCGCCCGCACCCGAATTGAGCGCACTCCGCACCCAGAGACGCTTGCAAATGGGCTGGACGCAGAAGTTCATCATTGGCGCCCTGTTTGTGCTCATCACGGCGCCTGTGATCGCGGGCTACGTGTGCAACCAATGGCGAGGCGGCGCGCCGGGCCAGTGCTAGCATGCACGTGCCCATCTCGGCGCCCGGGCTCGCCGTGTACATTTGGGCGCCGAGATGGGCGTCTGCAACCCACCAACGGCCGGCGCCGTGCCGGGCGAGCGCCGTGCCGAGCTAGCGCCGTTCCGGGACGAGCGCCGTGCCGGGAGAGCGCCGTTCCGGGCGGGGCTCGAGTCGTCCCGTCCCCCTCTCGGGAGATTGCATCTCGAGTCGTCCCGTCTTCGAGATTGCATCTCGAGTCGTCCCCGTGCTCGCACCTCGGACGTGCAGCCACGTGGGAATGACCTGTACACTTCACACTACAATTCTCATCGGTTTGGTTGCGGTTCGTCAACCTCTCCCATCGGATTGGTTGCGGTTCGTCAACCTCTCCCATCGTGATTCAATCGTCAACTCGTGGAGGTCGCCCTCTCACAAGTGCCTATAGCATGCACGTGCTCATCTCGTCGCCTGGGCTCACCCTCCCACAAGTGCCGTGTGGCTGTGGGAATCCGTGTCGTTCAGATGCGCATGGTGAGGCTACTAGTGTCGGGGCGACCGACCACAAGGTCCGCCTCGAGGCTTCCGCATCACGAGACGAAACTGTGAGGGCGGTTCTCCACGGTGAGGGCGGTTCTCCACGGTGTGAACGGCTTAGTGCGTGAAGCTCGAGCTGTCCGGTGTCTCTCCAAGTTACAAGGTGTCCGTGTGCGTGAGTCGTCAAAGTCGACGGCGTGTTACCGTCGCGACGGGCCGGGAATGTCGGATGAACGATCGAATCGATCGCTGGGTGACTGGGCCAGTGCACTGGGTCGGCCGTCTCTCGACCGGGGCGGCCGGGGGCGGGCCGTGCGCCGGGCTCGCCGGGGGGGGCGATGTGAACAGCTGGACAGGCGACGACGAAAACGCAAAAACCGGAGACGGGCAGGCCCTCTGCGAAGGCGCGCGAAGCCGATCACCTCAGGTTATTACCTCGACACAACCTAGCTATTTGTGCACACTTCTCACTTGCACACGCATACACACCATAGCATGCTCAAAACGAACGGGTTGACTAAACACTGCCCCCTTGGGGTTTGACTCAGAGTACAGAAGTTCCACGATCAACACAGTCCGCATGACAGTGGCGTTTTCCACGACCGGCACGGCCTCAATAATAATGGCGTTTTACATGACCGGCACGGTCTACGTGACGATGGCGTTTTCCACGACCGTACGGTCCACCTCCGATCATCTCTGATTGCTCTCTGATTGCATGCTGATGGAGTCTCCTCGAGCTCGTGATCATCTCGTGATCGGAGATCATCTCACGCTCATCATCTCGTGATCGGAGATCATCTCACGCTCGCGCACTTGGCGCGAGGATGGCCAAGGCTGCATTTTCATTCGGCGGCGGCGGCTCGAGCCAGCGCGACTGCCGCTGATTGCTCTTGATGCGCTGGCGCACCGCCGGCCGCAGCACGCGCCTCTGCTCGAGGAGCCTCGCTGCCGCGTCGCCAGGCAACGGCGCCGCCGGCAGGTCGTCAAACCACGGGCCGCTGGGATGCAGCAGAGGCCTGAACTCCTCGCCGCCCTCGCCCGACGCGCCCAGTGGCATCCCCCCGGGCGCCGTCCTCACAGCCGAGCGCGTTGGAATTCGAGCTCCGCGCACAGAGCGGGGCGGCGACGGCGTGCGCGCCTTGTTTGCGGCGACGGTGGGCAGGTTTGTGAAATCGAAGGACAAGGGCGTGCGCAAAATGTGGAGCGAGGTCGGCTTGGGCGTGGCAGCCGGTGCGCCGGCGGGGGCCGCGGCCCCGCCCGCAACAGATAGGGTCGGCCGTGGCTGAGAAGGGAGCACCAAGGGGCTTGGGAGCATGAGCGCCTGCGGCGGCCGCCGCTGCTGCGCGTGGGGATTTCCTGCGATCTCGAGGGAAATTGGACGCAGCCCCAAGGGTGCTCGCCGGCCGACGGCCTTTCCCGCCGCTTGCATTGGCCTATTGCGCGCGCGCGCGCCGCCGCTTGCACGGAAAGGATGGCCCCGAGGGCTCCGCAAAGTCGTTCTGCCTCGAAGCCGAAGACGAAAAGCGTCGCGAAACGACATCCCCGGAAGTTTGAGATTGACGAGACACTCAGCGGCGATCGAGTACATGTATCCCCCCGCCGATTTCAGCAGAGAGACAGTTTTTTCACGGTACGGTGTCCGCGTGACCATTCGTGTGTGACCATTCACAGCGCAGGGTCGGCTCGTGCCTTTCGTGCGTGGACGCGATGATGCGCGTGTCGCGAGCTCTCGTGGGCGTGCTGGCGCTCGCCTCCGGCCCGGCCCTCGCCTTGTACGAGGACCAGGCGGGCAAGGTCGACTGGTGCGCCGCATCCTGCACCCTGTGCACGGCTCGGTGCAGCGAGTTGCGCTCTCGCTCACGCACCTTTGCGCCCGCCGTTCTCGCATCGACAGGTATCGGCAGCAGATCGGCGAGGCGAAGCACGCGCTCTTCCACGCGACCGGCCAGCAGCGGCTCGCGCTCGTCGCCACCGAACCCGGTGTCCTCGCGGGTATCGACCTGCGCAACGGCCAGATCGCGTGGCGCCAGGTGCTTCCCGCCGGCGAGCAGGTCACCTCGATCTCGCAGCACGGCAAGGGCCTGCTGTCGGTATCGGTGGCCGCCGGCGGCGCGTTCGTGCGGCTGTGGAGCTCGATGGGCGGGCTCGTGTGGGACGCGCACGTGCCCGTTCAGCTCACGCCGGGCGTCGACTCGCCTGCTCCTTCAATCGCATCGGCGGGCAGCTCCGTGATCGTCGGCTGGCAAAAGGCTCTGCGCGCTTTCCACAGCGGCACCGGCGAGCTGCTATGGGAGATCGACTCTCGCGAGGGCTCGCAGCTCGCGGCGCTCGTCGAGCCCAAACCGGTAGAGTCCACCTCCACCGCCGCCTCCACGACCTCCGCAGCGCAGGGGCTAGCGTCGCCTTCGCCTCCGCTGCATGCTTACGCGGTGGACGAAGCGAGCGGCACTCTCGAGGTGACGGTGTACGAGGCGACGGGCAAGGGCAGCCGCGCGGAGCTCGAACCGAAGAGCACCACGAAGCTCGCCGTCCATGGCGCCGTGTCGGGCGCCAAGCCGCGCCCCTCGCTCGCTGTACTCACTCTCGATGGGACTCTGATGGTGATGATGGACATGAGCGGCACGACGCTCCTCGTGCATGAGGTGCGTCTGATGACCTCTGATGACCTCTGATGGCGTCTGATGACCTCTGATGCCCTCTGATGCCCTCTGATGACCTCTGATGACCTCTGATGGCCTCTGATGACCTCTGATGACCTCTGATGACCTCTGATGACCTCTGATGATGGACATGAGCTCTGATGACCTCGGGGTGCCTCTGAGTTCCGCCACTAAGTACGCCTCATGATGGCCTCCCTCATCAGGTGGGCACATCCTCGCTGTCGGCGCTGCCCCTGCCCCTGCCCGCGCTGCCAACGGGCGTCACCGCGACGCTCGATACGGCGCGCCTACCGCGCGCCGTGTTGGTGCATCTGTCCACCGGCGGGTCGCTTCTGCTCGAGCTGCCGCCCAAAAAAGGAGGCGCGCTCACCCTAATTAGGGCCGAGGAGGGCCCGCGTGGACGCCACGTGTACGCGAGCACCTCTGATGATTGCGTCTGATTGCGTCTGATTGCCTCTGATTGCCTCTGATTGCCTCTGATTGCCTCTAATGGCTTCTCATCATCTCTGATGGCCGCTGTCATCAGGTATGCGAGCACTGCGTCGCGCGAGGGGAAAGCCGTCCTTGCCCTCGCGTCGCTCGGCGGGTCGGGCGCCGTATCGGGCGGCACCACCACGCCGCTGAGCTTCGAAATCTCGACCTTCGAGATCGACGGATCTCGCTCGAGCTGGTCGGCGGCCGAGCGGCTACCCTATGACGAGGAGTCGTTGGGTGCGTTGCGTCTGAGTGCATGCTGATTGCCTCCCTCATCAGCGTATGACGAGGAGTCGTTGGGTGCGTTGCGTCTGAGTGCATGCTGATTGCCTCCCTCATCAGCGTATGACGAGGAGTCGTTGGGTGCGTTGCGTCTGAGTGCATGCTGATTGCCTCCCTCATCAGGTGCGTTGCGCGTCGCATGGCTCAATTCGTATTGCGTCTGAATGCATGCGGATTGCGTCTGAGTGCATGCTGATTGCCTCCCTCATCAGGTGCGTTGAGCGTCGCATGGCTCAATTCGTATGCGCATAAGGATGGGACGCTGGGTCACCGTCTGCTGCTCGGGTCGAGCGAGCACTCTCTCCAACTGCTGCAGGTGATGACCTCCCTGATTGCCTCCCTAATTGCCTCCCTGATTGCCTCCCTGATGGCTGCTCGGGTCGAGCGAGCACTCTCTCCAACTGCTGCAGGTGAGAGAGTGATGCCCTCCTTGATGACCTTCCTGACGACCTCCCTGATGACCTCCCCTGAGCCCTGATGAGTTCACTGTGAACTCCCTGTGAACGACCTCTCCATCGCGTCCGCCGCGCCCGCAGACGGGCAAAGACGCCAAAGTCGGCTGGTTGCGACCAGAGGCCCTCGCCTCGGTCACCAAGGCTGAGAATGTACCATTGCCAGCTCTGATCTCGGAGAGCGATGCGGACGGGTTGGATGACAGCAAACGTCCCAATTTCGCCGTGGTAAGCTACCGCTCTCATCACATCTCGAGATCCAATCTCGAGATCCATATCTCGCTGATGACCTCCTTGATGACCTCCCTGATTGCCTCCCTGATGACCTCCTTGATGACCTCCCAAATTGCGTCATTAATTGCGGCCCTCATCAGGTGGCTCCGATGCTGCTCGAAGGCATCCAGCGGCGCCTCGAGGCGGGCGCCGTGATGGGCGCCATGATGGGCGCGGGCAGCGTGGTCGAGCCGACGAGCGGTTCGCCGCCCGCGTATGCAGATGCGTATGCCTTCCGTCAGGGCATCATTGCGACGACGAGCGCTGGCAAGGTGCGCCCTTGAGTACCTTTGATTAGAATTAATTACCATTGATAAGCGCCGGCAAGGTGCGGGATGGCCCCTGATGGCACAATGATGGCACATGACGCTGATGACCTCTGATTGCACCCCTCATCAGGTGTTCGCACTCCATTCGAGTGACGGCTCGGTGCTGTGGTCTCGGCGGCTGCCCCCCCTCGCCCCCGGCGAGCCCCCGCCGGCATTGCCCTACCTCCTAGTCTGCCGCGGGGGGGTCCACCCGCAGGTGGTCGTGGTGGCGCAGGGGGAGGCGGCATGGGCCGTGCAAGTGCTCTCACCGAGCAGTGGCAAGATGCTCCCCGTCGCGGCGCCCTCGGGCGCGGGGCGCATCGTGCATGCAGTCAAGCTCGAGCGACTCGCCTCGGACGATGGCTCTACTCGCGCGCCGGTGCTGCTGGTCGATGAGAATCTCATGGTGCACCTGTACCCGGATACCGCCGAGGTGCAATCTCCCTTGATGGCACTTGAGTGCGCTTGAGTGCGCTCGTGTGCGCTTGATGACACTGGGCGCTGATGGCCTCTGATTGCGATGCATGCAGGTGCGATCGGGAGTGCAATCGATGCTGTCCGACCTCTTCCTCTACTTGCATGCACCGGCGACGGGCGCCCTCACCGGCTACACTGTGGCCCAAGTCCGTAACAAGGACGGCCTCGTGGTGGACGGCGCCTACCGCGCAGTACGGCGCTGGGCGCTCGCCTTGCCGAAAGAGGAAGCCGGGCAGAAGGTCAATCTGGCCGCTTTCCCTGTGGAGGCAGCGGTGCACTCGCCCGTGCGCGTGCTCGGTGATCGCTCAGTCCTCCACAAGTACGTCGGATCGCCTCCTTGATGACCTCTTTGATTGCCTCCCTGATGACCTCCCTCCACAAGTACGTCGGATCGCCTCCTTGATGACCTCTGATTGTGCCCCTCATCAGGTACGTCAATCGCAATCTCCTCGCGGTGGGCGTTGAGCAGCCTGGCGATGGCAACCTCGAGGAACCTTCCCTCATGATCCTCCTCGTTGACACTGTCTCTGGCCGCGTGGTGCGCCATACCTCTGCTTACCTCTGCTTACGTCTGCTTACCTCTGCTTACCTCTGCTTACCTCTGCTTACCTCTGCTTGCGCCTGAGCTCACCCGATTGCATGCGTCATCAGCGCCTGAGTTCACCCGATTGCATGCCTCATTACCTCTGCTTGCGCCTGAGCTCACCCGATGGCATGCCTCATCAGGTGCACTCGGCGACCCACCCGGGGATGCGCGGGCCGCTCAACCTCCTGATGGGCGAGAACTGGCTCGTGTGGCACTTTTGGAACCCTAGCCAGCTCTCGTACCAGATGGCCGTGATCGAGCTCTTCACCAACGTCACCTTCGCGGTGCGCCTCTCGCCTCCAATCTCGGCCCAATCTCGCCTCCAATCTCGGCCCAATCTCGCCTGCCATCTCGGCCTAATCTCGCCTGCAATCTCGCCTCGCAGGACGATCCCCTCTCACTCATGATCGGAGGAGGCCCCGATTACTCGAAGCGCGAGAACGGCTTCGATGGGTTTCGTCACGCCCCTCCACATGTGCTCTCGCAGAGCTATTCGTTCGCCGCGCCGGTCGAAGCCCTCGCAGTGACCCAAACAGTGCAGGGCATCACGCCCAAGTACGTCCTCGGAAGAGCTCTGATGAGCTCTGATGATGAGCTCGGATGAGCTCCGATGAGCTCTGATGACCTCTGATGAGCTCTGATGAGCTCGGATGAGCTCGGATGAGCTCGGATGAGCTCTGATGAGCTCGGATGAGCTCGGATGAGCTCTGATGACCTCATCACGCCCAAGCTCGTCCTCTCATCACCGCTGATTGCCCCCTTCATCAGGTTCATCCTAGCCGCCACGAGCGCCGGTCAGCTCGTGCAGCTCGATAAGCGCTTCCTCGATCCACGCCGACCGATCGTTCCGGGCGGCCCCCAGAAAATGTCCGCTGAGGACCGCGAGGAGGTGCGTGAGCTCTGATGAGCTCTGATGAGCTCTGATGACCTCTAATGACCTCTGATGACCTCTGATGAGCTCTGATGAGCTCTGATGACCACTGATGACCACTGATGAGCTCTAATCGCGTCCGATTGCCTCCCTCATTAGGGCCTGGTCCCGTACGGGCCATCCCTCGGCGGCATCAGCCCCCTCACGATCGCTACCCACAAGCATGCCATCGCGCGCCCGCGCGCCATCTCGGTCGCGCCCACGAATCTCGAGTCGACCTCGCTCGCGTTCGTCATCGGGCTCGACCTCTTCATGGCGCGCGTCGCGCCCGCGCGCGAGTTCGACCGGCTCAATGAGGACTTTAATTACGCCGGCCTCATCCTCGCCACCCTCGGGCTGGCTGTGGGGAGCTACGTCACTGGATGGCTGGCCGACATGAAGGAGGTCAAGCGGGCGTGGAAGTGAGCGCATGGGCTTCATTTGGAACTGAGCTTGGGCCTTTTTTGGAAGTGGCCGGCAGGTTGCAGCTGATGCATGCGCTCGGGCGATGGTAGGACGAGAGGGGACCGAATCGGCTCTCGGCTGTGAATACCGAATCTGGCGTCCTGTGGAGATCATGCTGTGTGCATCATGCTGCGTGCAATCTGCACCAAGTGCTTGCGTATGCTTGTGGCTGTGCGTGATGTGTGGGCCGTTACAGTCGCTAGTCAGTTGAGTGTTTGGCATGTGTGCACTGTGCAGTGTGGGGCGGTGGTCTGACACTGAGCACTGAGGGGGTGCGGAGGTCGGGTCTACCGAACCCGCGTCGTGTTGAGCTCATCGGCTCTCGAACGCGCGGACAAAGTTCGCGATGCGTGCGTCTCCGCGCACCCATCCCCAAAACACCAGCCCGCCACGATGGACCTGATGGAGGGCGACTACGTGCGCTTCAAGCATATGAGAGTCGAAACTGCCGGTACTGTCATCAAGCGCTCCGGGACACGCATTCGTGTGCAGCCCAAGGACGGCGGAGCGACTCTTTGGAAGGAGTTGAGTGAGCTTCTGCCGCTTTCTTCTGCTGTCCACGAGGTGTCCGAGGCACCTGGCCCCGTGCGGCCTGATGCCTGCGACGACGGAGACGACACCAATCTCGACGACATCGACGACGTTCACGACGCCGTTGCAGTGGCGGCGCAATCGGCGCAGGCACCGGTCGAGGCGGAGGCGGAGGCGGAGGCGGAGGCGGAGGCGGCGGAGGAGCGACTGACGGGGATGGTGCGCGTCCGAGGGGGCGGCTGCGGCGCGAGCAAGCCTCGCGCGCAAGCCGAGCCATTCATTCAGGACCTCGACGGCCCTCCAAGATCACCATCTCGCGCTGTGGAGCAAGGCGCGGAGGCAACACCCGAAGACGCAAAGGTCGTCGAGCCAGTGCCCGAGACGACCGACAGCGAGCCAGTGCCCGAGACGACCGACAGCACGCCTACGGGAGTTGTGGAGCCTGCGGCCGGAGTGGCGACGGAGGCAGAGCCGGCGCCGGCAGAGGCGTCGGCCGAGACGAGGAACCCGATCTTGGAGATCGGCAGCTCCATTATCGACGCGATCGTGCAGGCCTTCGCGCCGCGTGGAACGTCCGTGCGAGCCAATACCATCAACGACGCGGATGACACCAACCTCGACGACATCGACGACGACAACGACAATGCTGCGCGGCCCACCGTGACCATCGGCGCTCCGTCCGAGGAGATGATTCGCGTCCTCTCGAGGCTCGACGACCGGCTCGCCGACGCGCTCCGCACCGGCGACATCATGCTGTTGCGTGTCTCGTGGCTGCGGCGGCTGCGGGGGCTGCTGCGGCAGCCAGACTGGAGGTCGTTGAGGCGGCGGCAGGAGCTCGAGGCGCTGAGGGCTGAGTCGCCCTTCCTCTCGGCGGAGGAGGCCGTCACGCTGCTCCGGCGTGGCAACCGCGGCGTTGGCGCGCTCACCCACGGCTGGCTGTCGCCTGGTGAGTGCGACCCGGACGGCGCGCGCCTGGAAATGGTGCTCGCTGCACTTGACGAGCACCCGCACATTGAGGGCGTCTTCTGGGACTATGCCTCGCTCTTCCAGAACCTGCCCGACCGCGAGCGCACGCCCGACGAGAGGGCCGCCTTTGGTCGCGCAATCAAGGTCATGGCCGACGTGTACGCCTCCGCCGTCGGCACCACCGTGCTGCAGTCGCGCGAGATCCCGCCCCGGCCGAAGGCGTTCGATGGTGCGCTGTGCCTCTTCGGGCTAAAGCACACGACGGGCGAGGCTGCCGTCCGTGAGACGCTCGGCGGCTTCGGGACCATCGTCGCGTTGGAGCTCACGCGTAACCCGCCCGTCGTGCGCTTCACGTCGCACGAGGCGGCGCTCGCTGCCAAGCGCGCGGGGCCGTGGCCTGAGCTATGGGACGCCGTCGACACGCTGTACAACGAGCGCCCGTACGACGAGCGCGGCTGGTGCGTCTTTGAGAACGCCGTGAGCTACGAGCTGCTCGCGCGGCTGCGCACGGTGCCGAGCGTGCGGGAGGCGCTCGACGCGCTTCCGTCCAAGGTGCTCGTGCTGCGCAGCGGCCTGCCCACCGAGCCGGGCGTCGCGCCCACCGGCCAGCTCAAGACGCGCGTCGTCGAGGTGGTCTCCAGCATCGAGCTCGCCACCTTCACCGGAAAGGGCGACAAGGACACGGTGCCCGCCCTCTACCGCGAGTACGTCGCGCGCATCGTCGGCGCGGTGACATCCGTGCTCGCGCTAGCGTCCGGCAGCGCGACGGTCGCGCTGGCGGAGCCGCTGCCGCAGGTCGATGCGCCCGCCGCGTCGCCGCTGCGCCTCGCCGAGGGACAGCCGCTGCTCTTGCTCTCTTGGCAGGGGAACGGCGCGGGCGGCGGGCCGCGCTTTGGCGTTGTCGATGCAACCGGGGGGCGCGTCGTTGCCGCACTCACGGGCGGCGACGACGCCGAGCTTGCCTACGACCGATGCAGCCAGGTGGTGCTGCCGTGGCGGCCGCCCGCTGCCGGCTGGGACGCCGCGTTCATCGGCGATGCGCGTGCACTCCGCGACCTCGTCGAGCCCGCACGCCGCCTGGCGGACGATGCTCGACAGATGGAGTCGGAGTCGGCTCTGCGCGCCGTGGGCGAGCGGGCGCGCGAGATCGCCGACGGCGCGGCGCGGTGCCAGAGCATCGCACACGCGGCGCGCGAGGCGGGTGGCGCCGTGCTGTCGTGCGTTGACGAAGCGGCGGCGCTCTTCGAAACACAACTACAGGGCGATCCCATGCAGCTCCAAGCCGCGCTCGGCAAGGTGCGCGAGGCGGTCGAGAGGCTGCAGCCCGTCGCGCTCGAAGCCGCGCTCACTGCGGCACTGCACTCCAGCGGCGCCAGCGGCGCCCGGCGCTACGCCGCCGGCCAGCCGCTCACCGTGCGTACGGCCGTCGGCTGGCGCGATGCCGACGTGGCCACGGCGGGCGCCGACGGCCTCTGCCACGGCCTCACCTTCTTGGAGGGCAGCGGCGAGCCACCTGCCACGCTCACGCTGCACCCGTGGAACCACGCGCCGCGCGAGCTGCCGCACGCCGCCTTCGAGGCGTTGCACGAGTGGTGGAAGCGGGAGCTGCGCAAGCAGCACACGCAGATCTTCGATGCGCTCTCCGGCAATCCGTTGGATGCGCTGCAGCAGTGTGTGGCCATCGAAGTGATGGGAGATGCCGATCTGGCTGGCGTGCGCGACGTGCGCGGCCTGAGCGATTGGCTGCACTCGCTACACGCTTCACGAAGCCTCGGCGAGGCGATCACTGCTCCGGGAGCCGCGCTGCTCACCGCGCCGCCCGCAGCGGGCAAGACGACGCTCATCAGCCAGGCGGTGGTACTGGCGCTCGATCGCGCCGAGCTGGTGCCCATCGTGATCAAGGTGCAGCTGCTCCAGGCAAAGCTGCACGATGCACCTGACGCGTTCGCGTCGCACTGCTGGAACTGGGTCGACGCGTACCTCAGCCTCACTGAGGGGCCCGAGGTGCACCGCATGCTGCGCCAGGCGATGATGGCGCGGCGAGCGCTGCTTCTCCTCGACGGGCTCGACGAGGCGGGCGCCAAGCGCGCCGAGATTGAGCAGCATATCGTCGAGGTGCTGGCACCGCAGGGCCACGTGATGCTCTGCACCTCGCGGCCGGCGGGCGTGGTCGAGGCGCGCTTCGCCGGCTTCCGGATGCTGAAGCTGGCGCCGCTGACCGAGGCGCAGCAGGAGCAGGCGCTGCTGCAGCGGCTGGGGAATGAGGGGGATGTGAGGCAGCTGATGACCTTTGTCGAGCGCATGCCAACGAGCACGGACCCTGCTGCGCCGACGATGCAGCATCGCGTCACGGCCAACCCGCTGATGCTCTCGATGGTCGCGTCGGTCTTCGAGATCCGCAAAGGGCTGGGCATGCCGGAGACGGTCGCCGAGCTGTACGCGAGCGCATCGGACGCGATGCTCGCGCGCGGGGGCGTCGTGACGGCAGAAGTGCGCATGCTGCTGGAAGTTGTGTTCTTCGAGGCGCACGTGGCGCAGGCGCGCGTGATCACCGACGTGCAGCTCCTCCGTGCGGCGCTGGGCGCCTTTGCGCCGCCGGGGACGCTCGCCGACCAGGATGCGAAGGTGGCAAACATCTTCAAGACGTTCAAGGGCCGGCCGGAGAAGGGCCACTACGTGGAGCTGCTGGATGGCAAGCGGAAGGGCCAACACGGCGTGATCGTCGAGGACGACAAATCAATCAATCCATACAATGTCAAGCTGGAGGATGGCGTCAAAACGGGGTACCTGAACCCCGAGCAGCTCGCATCGTCCGGGCTGGATGAAGCTGCTTGCCGGGTGAAGATGGCGAGAGCGGACGTGGAGCGCCTTCTTGCCCTGGACGGCGCGGTCCAGGCGCTGCGCGATGAGGAGCGGGCGGCGGTCGCGCAGGTTCGCGAGCGCGTGGGGCAGGATAGGCTCCCTCTTCTCAGCCTGCTGCAGGTCGAGCCGCTCCAGATGCAGTCGGCGCACCTGTCCTTCCAGGAGTTTTTTGCCGCGCAGGCCATCTGCTCGGGCAAGTACCGCCTCCCTGAGGGGTCGCCGCCGCCGTGGCAATGGACGGCGTTTTGGGCCAACGCGGTCACGCTCGGCAGCGAGATGGGCGACACCTTTGGCAAGGGGCTGAAGCAGACAGCCAGGGTGGATGATGTGCTCGACCTGAGCAAGAAGCTAACTGGGGGATATCGGCCGACGATGGTCGCTGCAGTGGCGCAGCTGATGCGTGGGCTGGCGTCGCTCAGCCTGCGAGAGAACAAGTTGACTGATGGCGAGGGTGTGAAGATGGTCGAGGCGCTCCAGGCGAACACGACGCTGGCGCAGCTCAACTTGGGTGGCAACCAGCTCGGCGCGGAGAGCGGCAAGGCGATGGTCGAGGCGCTCAAGACGAACACGGCGCTGACGCAGCTGAGCCTCAACGGCAACAAGCTGGGCGATGCGAGCGGCTGCGCGCTCGCGGTGGCGCTCCAGGCGAACAAGTCGCTGACGCAGCTCGACTTGGGTGGCAACGAGCTCGGCGCGGAGAGCGGCAAGGGGATGGTCGAGGCGCTCAAGACAAACGCGACCCTCCGCACGGTCACGTTGGACGGCGCCGTTCTCTCGATTGCCGAGCTCAGCAGCGCGGCGAGTATCTCCCTTTCAACAAAGCGCTTGGGTGATGCATCTGGGCTCGTGATCGCGCACCTGATCACACAAAACCAGTCTCTGACACAGCTGAGCCTCAAGAACAACAAGCTGGGCGATGCGAGCGGCTGCGCGCTCGCGGTGGCGCTCCAGGCGAACAAGTCGCTGACGCAGCTCGACTTGGGTGGCAACGAGCTCGGCGTGGAGAGCGGCAAGGCGATGGTCGAGGCGCTCAAGATGAACACGACCTTTCGCACGGTCACGTTGGACGGCGCCGTTCTCTCGATCGCAGAGCTCACTCTGCTCAAGAACCGCTTCGACGTTGAGTCGGCCACGATGCTCGCCAAGATCAGCGTGGAGAAGGGCATCATGCTCTCGGGCATGAAGCGCGACCAGACGGAGGCCGACTTCTCGAACAAGGGCCTCCAACCCGCTGACGCCATCCTGATCGGGTCGGACCTGCAGTTCATGTCGGTGCTCAAGAACTGCAACTTGCTCGAGAACCGCTTCGACGTTGAGTCGGCCACGATGCTCGCCAAGATCGGCGCGGAGAGGGGAATCATGCTCTCGGGCATGAAGCGCGACCAGACGGAGGCCGACCTCTCGAAGAAGGGCCTCCAACCCGCTGACGCCATCCTGATCGGGTCGGACCTGCAGTTCATGTCGGTGCTCAAGAGCTGCAACTTGCTCAAGAACAGCCTGGACGTTGAGTCGGCCACGATGCTCGCCAAGATCGGTACGGAGAGGGGAATCATGCTCTCGGGCATGAAGCGCGACCAGACGGAGGCCGACCTCTCGAAGAAGGGCCTCCAACCCGCTGACGCCATCCTGATCGGGTCGGACCTGCAGTTCATGTCGGTGCTCAAGAGCTGCAACTTGCTCAAGAACAGCCTGGACGTTGAGTCGGCCACGATGCTCGCCAAGATCGGTACGGAGAGGGGCATCATGCTCTCGGGCATGAAGCGCGACCAGACGAAGGCCAGCTTTTCGCGCCTCCATTCTGCCGATTTCATTGCCGATTTCATCCTGATAGGGTCGGACCTGCAGTTCATGGCGGTCCTGACCGAGCTGAACCTCACAGGCAACAACATCGGGGATGAGGGAGCAGTCGCGATCGCGGAGGCGCTGAAGGTCAATGCGGCGGTGACCAACCTCTTCCTCATATACAACAACATCGGGGATGAGGGAGCCATCGCGATCGCGGAGGCGCTGAAGGTCAACGCGGTCGTGACCAACCTGCACCTGGACGCGAACAACATCGGTGCGGAGGGTGCCAAGGCGATCGCAGAGGCGCTGAAGGTCAACGCGGTCCTGACCGCCCTGGGGCTGTGTGACAGCGACATCGGCGACGACGGTGCCAATGCGATCGCAGAGGCGCTGAAGGTCAACTCGGTCCTGACCGAGCTCAACCTCGAGTCCAACAACATAGGAGATACAGGGGAAAAAGCGGTGCAAGATGTGGTGAAGGACCGGAGTGGATTTGTGTTGATGCTGTAGAAAATGATTGTGAACAACTGAACATGTGAGGAGCAGGATCGCGCTCAGGTCTGTGTTTTGGGGGCTTTCTTGTTAACAGTGAAACGAGACTCAGTGTTTTCCTAAATTGACGAAATGTGAGATCACACCTCGCACGAACATCTCGCGCGAGAGGACGATAGCCGAAAATGGTGGATTTCGTGTAGTCCCATGTCGTCGCCGACGCCTGCTGCGCCGCCGTCCGATCGGCACGTGCACGGCGATGGGGGCGCGTTCGTCGGTGGCCAGTGGATCGATATCGAGGACTGCGTCAAGCAGGGCTTCGATATGAGGCGCTCGGGCTGCCCCGACGCGGGCACCAAGTGCGCAGCGTGCCCGCGCTCCCGGTCGCGCCACTCCTCTGCCAAGGCCGACGGGAGTTACGACGTTGTGATCATCGGCGCCGGCTGCGTCGGCTCGGCGATCGCCCGCGAGCTGTCCAAGACCCAGGCCTCCGTCTTGCTGCTCGAGGGCGCCGACGACGTCACGCAGGGCGCGACGAAGGGCAACTCGGGCATCATCCATGCCGGCTTCGACGACAAGCCAGGCAGCCTTCGCGCCAAGTACTGCTGGCCCGGGAACCAAATGTTCCCACAGCTCGACCGTGAGCTCCACTTTGGGTACCAGCTCACGGGCTCGCTTGTCGTCGCCAAGACCCCGGAGGACATGAAGACTCTCGACGACCTCATGGAGCGCGGCAGGAAGAACGGTGTCAAGAATCTGCGTGTGATCGACAGGGCCGAGCTGCGCAAGCTGGAGCCACACATTGGGGAGGATGCGATCGGGGCGCTGCACTCGCCCGATGCTGGCACGATCACGCCGTATGAGTATACGATCGCGCTCGCCGAGAATGCGGTCGCCAACGGCGTCGAGATCCGCACGCGTCGTATTGTGCGTGGAACAGTCTGATGACGTCTTTGATTGCCAACTCTGATGACAAGTTGTAATGTGCGTGGCATCCGCGTGGACGAGTCTGATGACGTCTTTGAAGGCCTCGCTGACGGCCTCCCTGATGACCTCCCTGATTGCCTCCCTGATGGCCTCCCTGATGGCCTCCCTGATTGCCTCCCTGATGGCCTCGCTGATGGCCTCCCTGATGACCTCCCTCATCAGGTGAGCGGCATCAGCGTCGAGAACTCGGGGGCTTCATTCACAGTCACAGCCAAGCACTGGGAGCCCGCCGACCTCGCCAACCGCACGATGCGCTTGACGAAACTCAAGCCGTTGCTCGCCGCGCTCGTCGCGGCGGTGCTCGCGGCCGCTTGCCTCTTGCTCCTCTACCCAGCGTCGTCCCGGGCAGAGGCGCTGACGCTCGCACTGGTGATCTTTGGCACTATGAGCTCCTGATGACCTCCCTGATGACCTCGCTGATGACCTCGCTGATGACCTTCCTGATGACCTCCCTCATCAGGTGTCCTTTGGCACATTATACTGCCTGTCTATGGCGACGATGCCCGCGGAGGAGTACACTGAGCCGACCACGTACACGCCTAGCCCGGGAACCTCTGATTACCTCTGATTACCTCTGATTGCCTCTGATTACCTCCAATTACCTCTCTCATCAGGTACACGCCTAGCCCGGGAACCTCTGATTACCTCTGATTGCATCTGATTGCATCTGATTGCATCTGATTGCCTCTCTCATCAGGTATACGCCTAGCCCGGGGACCCACATGAGTGGTCTCGCGGCCACCGAGAAGATCAACTGTCGTTACATCGTCAACGCAGCAGGTACGCTGCTGATGACCTCTGATGACCTCTGATGACCTCTGATGACCTCTGATGACCTCTGATTGCCTGCCTGATTGCCCTCCCTCATCAGGCACCGCTTCCGATAAGATCTCGGCGATGGTCGGAGACACCTCGTGGCATGTCAAGCCGCGCATGGGCGAGTACATCCTCCTTCATAAGGACGAAGGGCATAAGGTGATGGCCTCTGATGACCTCTGATGGCCTGCCTGATTGCCCTCCTTCATAAAGACGAAGGGCATAAGGTGACCGCACCCCATATTCGGCCCTGCATGCAAGCGCTCACTACGGCGCGCCCCGTCTCCTTTCCACAGGCACGCCACGTGCTCTTCCCTTGCCCGCATCCCATCTTTGGCAAGGGCGTGCTCGTGCAGTCGACGCTGTGGGGAAATCTGATCCTTGGCCCGACGGCGCGCGACACCATGATCAAGAACGAGCAGACCGGTAAGTACGAGCTCAACACGGCGGTCCGTGACGAACCTCGAGATAACATCCTCGGGTACATCCTCTCCAAGTGCCGCGCGCTCGTGCCCGATTTCGATGCGGGGACGGTGATTCACACCTTCGCCGGCGTGCGTGCGAAGAATACCACCGGCGACTGGATCATCGGCCCCCTCGCCCACCTGCCGCATTTCGTCAACGCGGCGTCGATTGACTCGCCGGGCATCGCCGCCTCTCCCGCCATCGCGCTCGACATTGTCAAGATGCTCAAGGAGCAGGGGCTCAGCGACGCGGGCGTACCCAATCCGAACTTCAACCCGCAACGCGCGCCGCTCATCGTGCCCAAATATCCAAACGGCTCGCTCAAGGTTTGAATGCGCCCTTGATTGCCTCTGATTGCCTCTGAGTGCGGCTGAGTGCGGCTGAGTGCGGCTGAGTGCGCCTGGTTGCTTCGTGCATCAGGGCCTCAAGATGAGCAAGACCGAGTTCTGGAAGGAGAAGGATCCGTCGAAGAACGTCGTGTGCAAGTGCGAGCGGGTGACCGAGGCGGAGGTCGTCGAGGCGATACGGCGTTCTCTACCGATCGACTCGACCCAGGTAATGACCTCTGATGGCCTCTGATGACCTCTGATGACCTCTGATGCCCTCTGATGACCGCTGATGCCCTCTGATGACCTCTGATTGCGTCCCTCATCAGGCCATACGCAAGCGCACGCGCGCGGGCATGGGCCACTGCCAGGGCGACCCCGCGAACTACAATTGCGAGCAGCGCGTGGCCGAGATCATCGCTCGTGAGTTAATTGCCTCCCTAATTGCCTCCCTAATTGCGAGCCTAATTGCGAGCAGCGCGTGGCCGAGATCATCGCTCGTGAGACCGGGCTCCCTAATTGCCTCCCTAATTGCCTCGTTAATTGCCTCGCTGATTGCCTCGTTAATTGCTCTCCTGATTGCTGCAGGTGAGACCGGGCTCCCCATCGAAGCCGTCGGGCGCCGCCCCTTCCCCGCCTCGTCCCTCATGCGCAAGCGTCTCTTCGACGCGCCCGACAAGGATCACCTACGCGAGCTCTCGATCGGGACCAAGAAGTACGTGCTGGCGGGCGCGGCGGACTGAGCGTCGTGCTGGGCGGGCGCGTCGTGTTGGGCTACGGGCTGGCGGGCGCGGCGGGCTGAGGGGTGAGGATGTGGAAGCGTCGTGTTGGGCGTATTGGAGGGAGGCGGTCGCGCCGGAGGGACGAGGCGGAGCGGCGGAGCGGGGGCTCGCAGGAGCGTCGTGTTGGGCACATGCGACGGGTTGGAAGCGAAGTCGACCATTCGAGTATCGAGCTGAGAGCGCCGTCGTGGGTATCGCGGGGGCCGTACGGTGCTGTCACCACAATCCACATGAGATGGAGGTTGTTCAACATACGTTGTGGCAGTCTCTGTGTTCAAAGCCCATGTGGTAACTACCGTACCTGCTAATGATCAGGCGAGTCGGACCCCACCGAAACACGGCGAACCGAGGACGTTTCACGTTAGAACTCACCCGCGTGCCGCGACCGCGACCGGCACCCGGGGCCGCCCCCCGCCGCCCCCTACCAGCGTCCCCCCTCAAGCGCCCAGGCCCAGCCGCCACGCCCCCAGCCACCACAACGCACACAAGCACAACCCAAGATCTGCAATCATATCCACCTATGCCCACAAATATGCCCACACACGTGGGGGGACGCGCCCCCCCTGCCACCTAGCACCACGGTATGAGCCCCCCATGGAGCCCCCGTGGGCGAGCCCCCGTATTACGTCACGATCCCCCTTAGTACCGCCCACTGCGGCGTACGGGGTGTGATGCGGGGGGTCTTCTCTACAGGGGTCTTCACACGAGGGGTCTTCACACCAGGGGTCTTCACACGAGGGGTGCTCTTCTGAGCCCAGGCACCGCCGCGCCAAGACCATGGCGGGCGGGCCTCCCCCGCCGCCGCCGTCGGGGTGCTCTTCTTCGGGAGTGAGGCTTGGTCACCTGATGAGAGGGGCAATCAAGGGCCATCAAGTAAGTCATCACGGGTCATCACGGGTTATCAAGTAAGTCACATCACGGGTCATCACGGGTCGCGAGGCTTAGGCGAGGCGTGGTCTGCGAGTCTGGGTCTAGAGTTTGGGTAGAGTTTGGGTAGAGTTTGGGGAGCTCCATGCACGCAAACAGGCACCCTCAAGCGCAGCGGGCGTAATCAGGTATAATCAGGTGCAATCAGGCGCAATCACCTGCGAGCTCAGGGAGATCCATGAAGGCCAACTGCTCGAAGATGACCTCCTCGAGCGTTAGAAGAGTTTCGTCCGCGGGCGACGGCTTCGGCATCGTAGCGGCCGTCGCATAGAACTTCGTCATCTCAGCCACGCGCGCTGCCGTGAGCGCTGCCGCCTTGGGCTTGGCATCGGCGCTCACCTTCTGAATCACATCCTTCTTGTCATTCGAGTTCTTGATCGTACTTGTGGTGGAAGACGCGGACGTGGCTTGTGCTGCGGGCACCGCCGCTGCCGCTGGCAAAGCATTAGCCAAAGCCAGAGGGACGCTCCTCATGGTGCCCGGGACAGCGCTCCTCATGCCCGGTACAGCGCTCCTGATGACCGGCGAGGATAGACCTGCGGTCGCTGCTGTCATGTTCGCTGCGGCGTCGTTGGGAAACAGACGATTCGTCACCTGGTGTGAAGACCCCTGGTGTGAAGACCCCTCGTTGGGAAACAGACGACTCGTCAGCCTCGTCCTCGACTTGGCTCGTCGACGTATCCTTGGTGACGTGTCGCTGCGATGTCCCGTCCCCGCCGCGGCCCGCGCCGCGGGTGACGACTCGGGTGAAATCTCGGGTGATGCCCTGCTGTCGATCGAGATATCGCTGAGATGTCGCAACAGACCTCCCCCTCGCTCCTCTGCTGTCGACTCTGATTGACCCTCGCCTCCCTTTTCGCCTCCCGCTGCCATCTTAGCCGCCACCTTAGCCGCTTCCTCCGACCAGGGATGGAACCAGCCGTCGAGCCAGCTGGCTCTACCATTCGGGCCGGCTCGATCAGGAGTCGACCGAGGTCCCGTCTCAGGTGCCGTTGATGGGTGCATAAAGCCCGTGGCACGCGGCTCTTTGCTGCCGTTTTGCGGCGATTCGACGGGTTGCACAGACCCATGCCACAGGACGCGCACGCCACGTTGCTGAGCCTCGTCCAGAGCCTTGCTCAGAGCCTCACTGAGGTTCATCTGGAGCGCCTTGCGCTCCTCGGCCTCCAGGGCGGATCGATGACGCTCCTCGTCGAGCGCCCACCAAGCAGCTGCTCCTCGCTCAGTCCAAACTCCTGCTTTGGTGGGCGGTCGAAGCAGCAGCTCTTCAGACTGACGCTGCTTGGTTGGCGGCCGCCCTTCGGAGCCCATCATATCCTCGCGAGGCGTTCGCCAGACTCACGCATATTTATCGTTACGCTTTTCGAGTGCCTCTCGCCCCAAATCGGTGCGGACAACTTTACAATTGCATGCCGAACGAAAATTGGGGTCGACCGACTACACGATGGATTTCCCAATGCAGCCGCAAATAGTGCTCTGCTCGTCGTGGCCAGGTCGAGTGTGGTGTAGTCAAATCTATAGGGGACCTAGACAAGGGGACCTCGGTGTAGTCGAGTAAAAAAATAGCTGCCGTCGTCTCCGCGAGGACCGAGGTGGGCAGCGAGAAGTTGCAGATGAGCACCGTCCCAGGGTGAGCACCATGAGCTTGATGAGTGTCGTGTGCAAGCGAAAGACCGTTGTCATGGGCGTTCACGCTTTTAATGGTAACAAGCCAAGCCACACGCTCACTAAGTCGTTTTTCACCCACGCCGTGTGTCGAAGGTTTATTTCGACGTTCACAGACACAGAAAAGGCGCCGAACGTGGAGATGCTCGCCCTCTTCGCGATGATCCCCGCTTTGCACACGACGACGTACGGCCGGCTACGTCTCGCGTCGGTTGTGTCGCCGCCTGCACTCGCGCTGGCCCACCGCTGCTACCGCTGCTCCGCCGCCAGACTTTCGGCGGAGAACAAAAAGGCTCCGTCACAGTCCGCTCTGCCGCCAGGTTGGTTTGAGTACTTTGCCGAGAACGGCGAGCCTTATTACTACAACGCGGCCAACGGGGTAACGACGTGGGAGATGCCGCAGCCTGAGAACGACGAGGGCTTCGACGACGGCTACAGCAGCGAAGGCGAGCTCCTCGGCGGCCTGATCAGCAAGGACGACAATCCGTACGTGACCTCCTCGGCCGAGCGGCTGCGCAAGCGCTATGGCGAGTACCGCGTGACGGCGGACAGCCGGCCACGCGATCTCGTCGAGGACGGGCTCGCCGCCGACATTGCACGCTTCAAGGCCGATCGGGGAATCTCAAGGAGCATTCGAGATTCGCCCGAGATCGGCGAGATCGGCATGCTCGAGCGCGTCATCAACACGCTCGGCACTGTCCTCACGTACAACTTCTTCATCATCATCGGGTTCTTCCTCTGGTTCCTCGCCGGCGCCGCGCTCCAGTTCGGCGCCGACAGCACCTGGCTCATCGTCGCCTTTCAATCGAAATGGGACGTCCTCATCCTTCCGCTGCTCTCGACTCACATGGCGCTCACCTTCTTGAGCGCCGGGCTCGAGCGCTTGGCGAAAAAGGAGGCCTAATTTGGATGCCTTGCTTCGACAGACCAGTCGTGGCACACATGTCGAATCAGATGAGGCGCGGCACTCCGCGCGCCGTAACGGGCACCCATGTCGACTCAGATTGGTCGAGGCACATCGGTGGGGATAGCACTTCCATTCAGCGTCCATTAGGAGTCCATTAGGATTCCATTAGCGAGGCACATCGGCGGGGGCAGCACGTGCTCATCGCATCGCCATGGCATTTGCGGCCTTGCAGCTCACGAGTCGAGTCGTGTACAAGACGTCACGAGACGCGATGAAATCGTGCTGTGTCGCTCGGCACACACAAGTTGATCCCGATCTCATCGGCGTAACGCACCATCCTTATGAGCCTTTGTTAGTGCTTAGTGCTTAGACAGCGGCGTGAGCTCTATGAACGACGGCGATGCATATACGCATACGATTTTGAATCTTGTTATGGCGATTGGCGTGTTAGGCGCGGACGCCGGACTGGGTCGGTTCGAAAACGCACTATAACTTTAACGGATAACGCTAAAGTTAACGGTAGCTAACTTTACTCATATAGACAATACGATATACGTCCAATAAATATACAATAATCTCAAACGACTGAACTGCGTTCGCGGTATACAATTCACGGGTCACGAGGTGTAAGTTACTGTACATCGCATCTACTTCCCCCTTCGCAGTGTATGCTGCATGCAGTGTATGCTGCATGCGCGAGATGCGGAGGGCATTTATCACGCTCTCTGGAACCTCTCCCGACTCCCTCACTCCTTCACTCATCTTCCGCCACCATCGGATGCGGCGCGATTTCGCCTGCTCTCCCGATGCACGCCGTCGCGTCCGGTGTCGGCATGAAAACCCTTGTGCACTCACCGTCGCGGCTGGCCTCGGCGCTCACCACGGCGCTCACACTCTCTGCGAGCCACCTAGCCATATAGAAGGGTACGTGTGTCCACGCGTCGTAGTGAGCGCATCGCATCGTTTGAGAGTGTGCATAACGCCGCGTTGAGCGCTTTCATGCCGCGCTCATACCTGGGTTGCCGAGCTCGACCCCCTTGGGCCCTACCTTGGCGTCTGTCTTCGGCGTGCGCCCATCGTACCTGATGAGGGAGGTGATTATGGAGATGATGCAACCACACTCAGGCACACTCAGAGGAGATGATTGTAACCACACTCAGGCACACGCTCAGGGGGCGACGAGGGCCCTCAAGTGGGGGGGTGACTCAGTGGGGGGTGACTCAGTGGGGGGTGCCTCAGTGGGGGTTCTAGCTGGGAGCGTATTTACGGAAGGAAGATGGACCACTTGTCGAAGCCGCAGAGCTTGTCGAAGCGGATGACGTTGAACAAGATGATCGCGACGAGCGAGACGCCTGGCGAGATGAGCGAATCAACGCCGGAGTAGTCCATCAACTTGTATTGGGGACACCATCCCGAAAGAGGCTCGCCTGTGGGGAGGTGATGGCGCCGTGGTGAGCACATGCATGCTGGGGACACCATCCCGGAAGCAGCTCGCCTGTGAGCGGGTTGAGGCCGCCGTACGAGCCCGGGCCGAAAGAGATGCCGTACTTGCCCGCGAGGGTGAGCAGGTAGTCCTTGGGTATGGTTCCTGAAAGAGGGGGAGGGGGAGGAGGGGGAGAACAATCAGCATGCAATCAGCACGCAATCAGCACGCAATCAGCGTGCAATCAGCATGCAATCACCCTCGAGGATGACGCGGCAGAGGGAGCCGCTGAACATCGACATGAAGGCAGCGTAGGGCGCGCATTTCTTCCAGTAGAAGCACGCGAACAGAGGGACGACCGAGCCCGCGAGCATGATGTCGAAGGCGACCACCAAGAGATAGCCCGAGGTCTTATAATTATAGGAGGCGATAATGGCCGAGATCGGTGCCCAGATGCACGTCGAGAGGCGCGCCATGTTGAGCAGGTTCTTCTCGTCCTTAAAGTACTTCACCTGCCATCCGAGGGGTCATTCGCGTCATTAGAGAGGCAATCCGAGGCAATCAGAGGTGGTGCACCATCCATCCGAGGGATAATTCGCGCCATCAGAGAGGCCATCCGAGGCCATCCGAGGCCATCCGAGGTGGTGCACCATCCGATAGGCAATCAGAGGTCATCAGAGGCCATCCGAGGTGGTGCACCTGCCATCCGAGGCCATCCGATGGCAGGCGAGCCGCTTCCGGGATGGTGTCCCCAGCATGCATGTGCTCACCACGGCGCCATCACCTAGGCCATCCGATGGCAGGCGAGCCGGGGCGCCGAGATGGGCACGTGCATGCATCCGATGGCAGGCGAGCCGAGCACTTTGAAAGGCCATCGGGGGTACTCTTTACGGGCACTCCGCGCGCCGTAACAGGCACTCGAAGGGCCGCGGCGGCACTGAGCGCGCCGTACCGGCAGCTTGCGGCACAGGTTGTGCGACCAGACAGTCGACATAGCAAGGATCGCACCATCGCCGGTCGACATGGAAGCCGCAACGATGGCGAGGAGCACCCAGCCGCCGATGAAGGCGTTCATTGGAAAGTAGCCGTCCGTCAATACGCCCAACCCATACGAGCCATCGAAGTCGAGCACCTGATGAGATACGCCATCAGAGGCGCTCAGAGACGCACGAGAGTGAGAGAGGTGCAATTAGAGGCACTCGAAGGCGGAATCAGGCACGCCGAGGCACTCCGAGGCACGCCGAGGCGCAATCAGGCACGCAATCAGCGTACGTAGTGGCACTTCTCCTTGATGCACGTGAAGAGGCGCAGCGCCGCGAAGGGATCCGGCTTCCATTCGCCACACCTATGCAAACGAGGGACGGTACGCCGTGCTGAGCACTCGCATGCAGGGCGGAAGGCGGTTCGCGCGCGCCGGTTCCGTCAATCGGGCGTCGGGTTCGTCAAATGAAGTGCGTAGGTTCCGTCAGTTCGGGCGTCGGGTTCGTCAATATGACGTGCGTACGTGGGGACGCCGTTGAGAACGGTGGCGCCGCAGCCCGGGCCGCGCCACGCCGGGATCGCCGGGTCGCCCGGTGGCACAGGGAGCATCGACGAGGAGTCAAAGTAGCCAGTCTCGCCCCCTCCGAAGCAGCCGATGATCGTGATCTCCTTGGAGCACGAGTCTGCCACGTACTCGGCGTACGGCGACGAGGGCCCATAGAGAGCGCGCGCGGCGCCTGAGCTGAAGGAGAAGGTGACGCCTACGACCCACGTGATGATGCCGGCGACGAAACAGCCAATCTGGGCGCCGCGAGATGTGCGGGAGGACATGACGCGAGCCTGTGGGGAATTCGAGCGAAGACGAGCGCGCAGAGGTCAGCATGCACTGAGCATGCACTGAGCATGCAATCAGCATGCACTGAGCAGGCACTGAGCATGCAATCAGTCGTGGCGCGTGCCTGGAAGTCGAGCGCGCAGAGGTTTCCGAATCCGAGCACGAAGATGGTAGCCCAATTAAAGATGATTGCATTAGGGAGTGGATCCAGTGCGTTCGAGTCGCTCATCTGCTCGCCGAACATGGGTTTGTCGCCGTTGGGGTACGCGGCAGAGCGGCCCGGGGCGTTCGGCATGTAGTTGAGGGTGAAGATGGTGCCCGCAAGCAGGCCGATCCAGCCGACGAAGGCGAAGAGAGTGCCCGTGTACGCCTCCGAGATGATGCCTGCGAGCGGAAGAGCGAGGAGCGCCATCAGGGAGGCCAGTAGAGGCGCCATCAGGGAGGCCAGTAGAGGCGCCATCAGGGAGGCCAGTAGAGGCGCCAGTAGAGAAGCCATCAGAGATGTCATCATCAGAGACGTCATCAGTGGAGCCAGCAGAGAAGCGCCATCAGGGAGGCCACCAGAGGCGCCAGTAGAGAAGCCATCAGAGATGTCATCATCAGAGACGTCATCAGTGGAGCCAGCAGAGAAGCGCCATCAGGGAGGCCACCAGAGGCGCCAGTAGAGAAGCCATCAGGGAGGTCATCAGAGACGTCATCAGAGAAGCCAGTAGAGAGGCACTCACCGCCAGCGATCGTGTAGAGCCAAACAGCGAGGGTGCAGATCCAGATGCCAGGGATGGGGTTCATGCCAAAGAGGAAAGCGACGACACGGCCGGTGCCCACGAGGTTACCCCCGAGCAGGAAAACGAAGGAAGCGATCGCGAGGAAGGAGAAGAGGACCTGCCAAATATGGGAGGGTGCTCAGAGTGCAATCCGAGGTCATCAGGGAGGTCATCAGGGAGGCAATTAGGGAGGCAATCACTCTCTCACCTCGACCGCGGGCCCAAATTTTCGCGCGTAGACGTCGGCGAGAGTGAGCACCTCCATCTCATTAATCATCTTCGCAAAGAAGATGGCGTTCATCACGAGCGACAGCCCCAGGCCGATCGGGAGCACCGCCCCGTCCCACCAGTGATACGCGTAACCGAGATCGATGTTGCCGAGTGCCGCGTTCGAGTCGAGGGACTGCGCGGCGTGGGTGGGGCGTCGTGTTGGGCGCGTGAGGGCGCTGGGCGTCGTGCTGGGCGACCGAGCGCCGCGTCAGAGTAAAGGGACTGCGCGGGACGTGGCTGGCACCTGCGAGGCGAGAGAGGAGGTGATGACGAACAGCCCCATGTTGCGCCCGCCGACGAAGAAATTCGTTGAGTCGCCGGCGACAACGTAGTAGGCGACCGCGCCGATGAGGGCGCACGAGAACATGAAGACGATCACGGCGGCGCCGAAACCACCGAGCTCATGAGGGGCCATGCGTGCTTCGTCACCCACAGGGCAAGGGATGCCGCAGTCCATCCACTGCAATTAGAGGCAATTAGAGGCAATTAGAGGCAATGTGCCATCGCGCATGGAGCACTCAGTAGAGGCAATTAGAGGCTATTCGAGGCTATTCGAGGCAATGCGCCATCACGCATGGAGCACTCAGTAGAGGCACTCCGAGGCACTCCGTGATGGCGCTATCACCTGCGCCATCGAGTCGCGCGTCGAGCACTCGCCGTCCTTGGACGCGTCGATCGCAGGGATGGCATCCGCCGTGTACTCGCCTTTCGTGTACGCATGCGGGTATGTGCCGCTCGTGCCGGGGAGGGTGCCCGTCGGCAGACCGTACAGGGTCGTGTACATGTCCTGGGGGAAGGGCATCGTGCCCAACTCGCCTGGGCTCAGACCGAGATCTTCTTCCATGAGCGCCGCGTTCACCGAAAGGCTGTTCCGCACCTGCGCGACGCGCGTGAGCACCCAGTTAGGGAGGCAATTAGGGAGGCAATTAGGGAGGCAATTAGGGAGGCAATTAGGGAGGCAATTAGGGAGGCAATTAGGGAGGCACCTGCGCGACGCGCGTGAGCACCCAGTTGATATCGTAGCCTTCGTTGGCGACCGCACCCGGCGCGATTGCCGCACCATCCTCGTACTTGTACCCGCGCGTCTTCTTGGTGCTGAACTTGCAGTCGTTGACGTACGTCTTCTTGCAGATGGGTGTGGTGAGCTGGTCGGCGTCGCTGACCGCATTTCCGGCGAGGTCGACCCATCCCGCATTGGCGGCGGCGTGGCCGTAGTTCTCGCCGAGCTGCGTGGCCTCCGTCTCGCCCGGGTACTTGCACCACACGATGTTGCCGGTGTCGTCACGGCAGGTGGGCAAGTTGAAGTTGTTCGCGTCGACAGGGTTGAAGTTCGGGCCAGGCGCGACGATGCCCGCGGCGACCGGATCGACCGGATTCATGCCGATCGAGTACGGGAAGGGAATCTCCTGGTAAGGCAGGCAGAGGCCGCCGTCCACCGTGAAGTTATCGGGGTCCACATCGAGCTGGGCCTGCCCCCACGGGTGCAGCCTGGACGCCCACGGGCAGTCGAAGAGAGACATGTCAGGGATCGTCACGCCGTTGACCACGGATACGCGCGTGGTGCCGTCGTTCTCGACGACCATCATCTGGCGCCGCGTGCCGACCTCGGGGCTGCCGGAGCGCGACGCGTGCGAGACGCGCTCGGCCGCCTGCATCGCCTTGACCGCGGCGAGCTTGAGCTCCTCGGGAAAGTCCTTGCCCTCAGCCTGCAGCCGGCGGCGGGCTTTGCCAATGCCCTCAGCGATCTGAGGGCTCACGCGCACGTACTGGTCGCGCCACCCGTTCCAAATCGAGGCCGACGCGAGGGTGCTCGAGAGGAGCACCAGGCTGGTCGCGCGCATCCTTCCGGAATACAACCGAGTCCTGGGACTCCGCTCTTCTGCACCTCTGCATCTTTCCACCCCCAAAAAGGAGACGACACTCCGATCTCAAATGCGCCGCAAGTTTGAGATCTTGTCATAATGGAATCAACGAAATGCTAATCGTCAGAAGTATTTTTAGAGCGAGATTTCGGAGCGAGCTAAAGATATCGGCACATTCCTAAATTGAAGAGCGAGAGACGACTCTTGGAGACTCCACGTTCTCGGATCCTCCAAGACAACGTATCCAAAGCACAAACGATGGAGAAAATCGTGGAATCACTTTCCATTATCTGTCCATGTGCTTGCTTGGAGGTTAGCGCCCTGAGCTTGCGGTCCACGCCATTGCTCCACGCTCGTCCGTGCCGCATCTCTGGGTTCAGCCACCGTCCGAAGGAAATGCTTAATACAAGCTTAGGCGAATCGAATGCGGCCCGCTCGGCCACTTAGTCGGATCGAATGCTCGGCCGTGACCGGGCACTTACCCGTTGGATGGTTCTCACCATCACGTGTTAGTGTGTGCCCCCTGAGTGTGGCCCTTGCCCCTTTGTGGCCCCTGGAGCGTGGCACCGCGCCCCGATTGCCTAATCGGGCGCAAACTTAGAATCGCGATCACTTCCCGCAAGCGCGTGTTTTTTCCAGGCGTGAGTCGGGGGTTGTCTGTCTAGAACACCCTTTGCGCACTCCGCGTGCGACGTCTAAGGTTACTCACCACTACTCAAGTAGTCACTCTTTCCTGCGGCCACCACTCATCGTCTTGCCTCACTTGCGCTCGATGGCTCGAAGAACAAGCCAGACCCCCTCCCAAGGAGCAACTAGGTGGATGGCAGCGGGCAACCGAAAAACGTGGTATCGGCTATCGCGGGGACACCCAAGGGGGACACCGCGTCTTGTGATGGGGTAATACGTTGTCGCTCGTTGATTCTAAAGGAAACGCTACGTGGTTTTTGCAACGCCGCTTAGCTTAGCTTTGCGCGTTTAGTTTTTTTAGCACGCGAGACGACTTTTCGGAGCGTTTTTGCAACGCGTTTAGTTTTCCACGCGTTCACGCTGCGTTCACGCGTCAAAATGCTGTCACGCTTTTAGTTTTTGCCACGCGTTTAGTTTTCCACGCGCAAAAATTAAGCGTCCGCTAAGATTGGCTGCCCGCGCGTTGAGATTTTAGCGCCGCTAAAAAACGCCCCGTGAACGTTGGCGCAGAAATGAAATCTCAACGCGAAAAATAAGCTTAAGCGCGTTGCAAAAACGCTACGTGGTTTTTGAGGAATCGCCACACGAATCGCCGCGTTCGCGTCTCTCGGCCGCCGACGGTCTCGTCATCGCACGATCGTGTTCGACACCGCGGCGCCTTCACGATGCCGACCAAGGCGACCGAATCGGCAGGAGGCAAGGTTGGCTCCTCCGTCATTAAGAGTACGAGCACGGGCGCGGGAGCCGAGGCGGAGAACGCCAAGGTCAACGCAGCGAGTTTCCCCAGCCCGCCGCTGCTCAACGAGTACGCGCTCGGATGGTCGCTCCATCAGCTGGCGCCCTTTTTGGACAAGATGGTGGGCGTCGCCGGCGCGATGGATCACCGCATGATCGAGAAGCCGTACGACTGGTACGTGCGGCTGCCGCTCGCGCTGATGTGCCTCGTGAAACCCAACTCGCACACGCTGCTCGTGGCGCACATTGTGAACATCGTGTGCTGGTTCGACGTGATGCCCGCCGTGTGGGACTACATGGTCTGGTGCGCGATCCTCGAGAGCACCTTCGTCATCGCCGCCCTCATCTCGATTTCGTCAGAGGAAGTCTCGAAACGCTTCCTGCCAGCGATCCGCGCGCAACTGATCGTACTCTACTTCTCTGCAGGTGCGCTTGCATGCATGCTGATTGCCCTCCCCCTTGCATGCAGGCTGATCGCCCTCCCCGTGTGCATGCATGCTGATCGTACTCTACTCCTCTGCAGCCTTCTGGAAGCTGACGACCTCGTGGTTCGACACGCACTACTCGTGCGCCACCGTGCTCATGTCCGAGCTGCTCGCCGGCCTCGAGCCCCTCCTCCCGCCCCTCGCCCTCGTCGCCGAACCCATGCTCCTCATGGCGCCCGCGCTAGTGGCAGGCATCGAGTTCGCGGTACGTTCACCCGTTGACTGCGTGGATTGCTTCTGGATTGCCTTCGATGACCTCCTGATTGCCTCCCTATTCAGGTGCCGACGATGCTGCTGCTGCGGCCGCGCTGGGGTGTCTTCTTGGCCCTCGTCTTCCATCAGACGATCAACCTGATGCCCACCACGTACGCGGGAAGCTCTTGATTGCCCTATTGCTCTTGATTACTCTTGATTACTCTTGATTACTCTTGATTACTCTTGATTACTCTTGATCGCCATCGATTACTCTTGATTACTCTTGATCACTCTTGATTACTCTTGATTACTCTTGATGACTCTTGATGACTCTTGATTGCCCTCGATGACTCTTCATTGCTCATACACTCAACCTGAATGCCCACCACGTACGCGGGAAGCCCTTATCACCGGTCTCGCATGCAAGCGCTCACCACGGCGCGGCGCACCCCTCCTCTTCCGCACAGGTACGCGGGAGGCTTCTCGATCGCCATGTGCTGCCGCCTCCTCATCTTCCTCCCCGGCTGCCTCTCGACGTTCACCAAGTCACGCTGGCCCGTTTCGTCAGCCGGGCTCGTCGCGCTCGCAACGGCCTTCATGTACATGATCCACAAGGGGCTCGACTTCCATGGAGGCCTCTTCCTAATCCTTGCTTTGGGCTACTTCCTTGTGCTCACCGCCGATGTGCCCGTCGCGACGACCGCCACCATGCCGCCACCCGCGACTTGGTAGGCGGATGACCGCTGATGACCGCTGATGACCGCTGATGACCGCTGATGACCGCTGATGACCTCTGATGGCCGCTGATGGCCGCTGATGGCCGCTGATGACGAATGAGGACGGATGAGGACGGATGATGGCGACTGGCTGAGGACCGTGCGATTGCGATTGCGCGCCTCATCAGGGCGTTGCCCAAGGGCCTTCTCGTCGTCGCGCTGCTCACATACGGCAGCTTCGCGAGCTGCGGGCTCGGCCTCGTGCTGCTCGCGCTCTGGGCACCACTCTCGCCGGCTCGCTTTGTGCGTGAGCGGCTGCTGGGGCTGAGCGGCTTTGCGGCAGGTGGCGGGTTTGCGTATGGCTTCGTCGTCCCGGTCGCGGGCCTGATGATGATGGCCTCGTCCACCATGTACGGCAACGTCAAGAACTACGGGGGGAGCAACCACATGATTGTGCCCACCGGCCTCCTACAAGCCTTCTTCGCTGAGGGAACGCTCGCTGACCTCAAGCTCGGCCTTCCCAATTTGGAAGCGCGCCTTGCCGACTCGTCCGCTGCGGCGTGGCTCGCCGACGGCTTCGGCGGCGGCTACGTGCGCATCGAGCATACCAACGGGAGCGCGTTCAAAAAGCTCGCGGTGCACGGCGCCGACGTCACCGAGCAACTCCCCCCTCGCGCGCGCCAGCTCCTCAAGCAAGTGAACGCGTCGGGCTTCTATTTCGAGTTCTATGCAGCGCGTAACTACTTCGATCGCAAGCACGACATTGAGGCCTGCTCGCTCAATGCCCTCTCGGCCGAAGGCGCGCTGCCCAAGCAAGACCCTCCGTACGCGCCGCGCGCCTACTGACGGCCACTGACGACTACTGATGACCCTCCGTACGCGCCGCGCGCCTACTGACGGCCACTGATGACCACTGATGGCCACTGATGACCATGTAGGCCACTAAAGATCATGGAGGGCCACTGAGTGCCACTCATGACCACTCATGACCACTGATGACCACTGATGATCACTTAAGCGTTTTGGATAGCAGGTACGTGGTGCCTGCATTCGACCTGCGCCCTCTGCATGCATGTGCTCACCACGGCGCCCCCGCGTCTCCCCACAGGTACGTGGTGCCTGCCTACGAGCTGCGACGCGTCCTCGCCCTGCAGCGCCAGTCGCTCGAGCCCTTTGAGCTTCAATACACGCGCATGCCTTCCAATTTAGGCAAGCCGACCGAATGGAAGAGTTTCGTCGGGCCGGCGGTCGTCTACATGGAGAACCCGACATCCCGGTGGCATAACAGTGGCGCGGTGGAATGCACGGAGCGTCACTTGGCTCGGGGAGCAACGCCTTCACTCAAGCTTGACAATGGGGAGGGCTCGGCGTGCGACGCGAAGGAGATCGTGTACCTGCCGCCCCCGAGCTGGTGGCTCACCAAGATGCTCCATCCGTACCCAATCCCTCTCCTTGACGGCGCTGGCGACGGGATCCACTGCACCACGTGAGGAGATACGTGAGGCACTGGGCCGCGTGCACGGCGCCGTCTCGGGCACATGAGCGCATGGTCGCAGGCTCGGTCGACGGGATCCACAAGGTTTACCGGTTGCCGCCGCCGCGCGCGCTCAAGACGGCGCTCAAGTGATCGGGGCGTTGTGTTCCCTCTCCACACTATACTCTCCACACGTAAGGGGAAGTGCCGAGGGGGTGTGG